>ERZ780154.210-NODE-210-length-54485-cov-4.17549_pt1 | contig 54485 bp, 76 predicted proteins | sample MGYA00511568_ERZ780154 | MGnify/ENA primary metagenome ERZ780154 (study PRJEB29588, sample SAMEA2142525) | human gut metagenome | biome: human gut; feature: human-associated habitat; material: faeces | place: Denmark | collected 2008/2010 ...
CACGGATGTCAGCTGCGGCATGGTTAGAAATACCGGATTTTGCGGTCAGAATTTGTCGCCGCATGTTTATCTGGAACTTTTAAGTATCTAGTTCTTGTAATATTACTTATCAAACCAAAGTACGATATGCTTATTGCGGCAGTTCCTTTTATTTCCCGCATCCCGGATCAAATTCGGGATTACACATATAAAAGTTACTGCGGTCGAGATCGTCCTGAATCATCCGCAATCCCTCGCCGAAGCGCTGGAAGTGGACAATCTCCCGCTGACGTAAAAAGCGGATCGGGTCGCAGACCTCCGGATCCTTGACCAGACGCAGAATATTGTCGTAGGTCGTGCGCGCTTTCTGCTCCGCCGCCATATCTTCAAACAGATCGGTGATCGCATCGCCCTTAGACTGGAACTCGCACGCATTGAACGGAATGCCTCCCGCCGCCTGCGGCCAGATACCCGCCGTGTGATCCACATAGTAAGGCGCAAACCCCGCCTCCTCCAGTTCCTCCGCACTCAGTCCTTTCGTGAGCTGACGGACGATGGAAGCAACCATCTCAAGATGTGCCAGCTCATACGCACATTGATGTTGGATATGATATTTTAAATACGAATTTAAATAGTCTGGTTATCCAATCCGTCATTATCAATAAATCCGGGAATTTAGGCTATATAAAGGATTGCATCGGTTCCGTCATTTATAAAAACACAACTGCCTTCTTTCACATCGAAGGAGAATTCCAAGGGGTAGTAGATCTTCTGTTCACAGATTTTGGTATTCCCGCGAATTTATTAACGCCTAATGCCATATATGGTGCAAGTGGCAATTTAAAGCTATTAGGTTGCGGCGAATCGCTAAATTCCAACAAACTGTATGTCAAAGTTGGTTCTAATTCCAATGAAGTGCAAATAAGCACAAGCGCAGCGGATTTTTATGGCGTTACATTTGCGGTCAAATTACAATAATCATACTATAGTAATCCAATCTTGATACGCCCCATTAAGCTTGCGGATCGCATACATATGATTGCTGCGAATATCTCGAATATCTATCCATGCGGTATCCGTTGTATCATTTAGCTTGTAGACAGTGACAAAAAGATCATTCACATCACCCGCTGGCGTACCGCCTACATTTTCGGCACGGTATGTTTTGCAGTGTCCGATCGGGGTTACAAGCACAATCTGATTAAGTGGCTGACCAGACGCCATACCATAGATGATATTTAAATTCGTATTTAAATTATTCTTCCAGGCTCGAGCATCATCCATCCCAGGCACCTGCAAAAGTCTCCTGTCCAGCTCAAAGCATCCGTTCGCAAGCTCGCCGTTGGGAAAATAATATCTACCACCATCGGCGGCATCGGAGTGATCTTATACTCAGCATGGCATACTGCTGTATATAAATCCCTCACAGTCTTATTTAACTCTGCATACTGTTCTTTTCCCTTGCACCCTGCAGTTGCAAGGATCGGCACCTGCTCCTCGCCGATCCTTGCATACAGCGTGCAGATATACAGTCCGCCGTCCTTGGTTAAATCCATTGTTATCCCATCCAAAATCTCAGGATACTTATGGTTTGTCGCATCTCTTATGAGCCTCTTAAGCACCACCACCATCTTTTTATCTACTTCTGCTGGCAGCGACATCCTCTGATCTGCTGTGTTCGCCGTATAGTGATTTATATAATCTATCATCTTCTATGCCTCCTCTGGCACATAAACAATTATGGTCTTTTCATCTCCATCATAGCTTCCTGTTTTTGTTTTGCACTCCGGATAGTCTCTCTTATATTCTTTGTAGAGCATCTTCACCTCTTTGCATCCTAGGCTTTTTTCAATTTCTTTTTGCTCTTTGTAGCATTTAGGGCAAACACCAAATTTTTCGAGATATTCTATCCTTTTGTTTCTCTCTTCATTTTTTCCAAATAATTCTATTGTCGCTTCGTGTCCACACGAAAAATTCACATCGTATTTCATTTTTCATCCTCACTTTCTTTGGCTGATTGGATATAGGTCATCATTAGTTCCGCGAGCTTGCTTGCCTGACTTACCCCTTCCTCTGCGCAGGTCTCTTTAAATGCTTCCGCGATCTCTCTGTTTAGTTTATAGCTTTTCGATATATATCCTATCTTCTCGTGATACCTTTTAGTCGCTGCTGTCTGTGTGTTAGGATTTCTTTTTTCCATTGTTTTTCCACTCTTTTCTGATTTTGTACGCCACATCCACAATCATATATATTGATGCCATTATCAATATTACGCTTGCGTAGGCATTGTGTCTTGATGCCGCATAAATAATGATCGCGGCCACTAAAAAAACTTCGCTAAATCTTATCCTTTTCATTTCCTTCAAGATGAGTTATACTTATTTTAAAGGTTCGGGGCTTTCGCCCCTTACCTCACTTAAGAGCCTGTATAAGACTTGCCAGACCTGCGAAAAACGTTCCCAGCGCTATCAGCAGTTCAGTGATAAGTTTTATCAGGTTCTTCTTTTTTGGTTTCTTCTTACTCATCTCTTATGTCACCTCCTTATGTATATATATTACCATAGGGTACACCCTATGTCAATAATTTTTTTGTAAAAAGCAAAAAAGCCGGCAGGATTTCTCCCGCCGGCTCCCTATTATTTGAGATACTTTTTTGATACAAAACCTGTATACTTTTATATGATATGTTCCTCGGCATTTTGCTCTCTATACTCTTCTGCAGTCTCTTATTCTACAACCGCCAGAATGTTACTCTGTCTTACGATGATGTACTCTTCTCCATCCATCTTTACTTCTGTCCCCGCATATTTGGAATAGATTACTTTCTGTCCGGTCTTTACCTGCATAGTAACTTCCTTGCCATCTACCATTCCGCCATGACCTACGGCGATTACCTCTGCCTCCTGCGGCTTCTCCTGTGCGCTGCTGGCAAGAATAATACCAGACTTTGTGGTCTCCTCTGCCTCACACTGTTTTAATACAACTCTGTCACTCAATGGTACCAATTTCATTTTGTAATCCTCCTGTTTTATGATCCGAAATAATATCTTTCGTTTTGTTATTAGTTTTGCTGGCGGTGCGATCCATGCGCCATCCTCTCAGAGATACTTTGTAGTACCAGTAGCTGTTAACGATGCATGTACAAGCCAGACTTGCCGTTATTTAAGATATTTTTTTGACACAAATCCTGTATACTTTTTGTATGACACATATAGCCATACTTCAGTCCCCACCGCGGTATAGTATCCATAGCAACGCACCGCTTCGCCTTTTGGAATTGTAAGAATGATATCTTTGTTCGTCCCCGCTCCTGCGCGCAGTCTTAATCCTGATGTTGTGGTATACGCCCTGTTGTATCCCGTATTCTTTGCCTTTGCTGCTTCTGTGTGACTCTTTGATGCAGTCACACTGTCAACTTTCGCCGCCTGGTCTACCTTTTCTGCCGCTCCGGCATTCCATGTTGCCATAAACCTCTCCGGGGTGCCATACTGCTTTCTCAACTTTGTCGCAGTGCTCCCCCAATCCGGCAACTGAAAATGCGGCTTATCCTTAATAGACTTCCACGATCCGCCCCATTCAAGCCCGATGCTCTGTCCAAGCTTCCCAACCTTTTCAAACAATCCGGTCGCGTCGTTAAAGGCATCATCTGATGTTTTTCCATCTCCATCCACGTCCACAATGAGGTAAAAATCAAAAGCAACACCCCACTGGTGCATGGATCTGTAGGATGTCCCTTTGCAATTTGTTACGATTGATCCGCCTGTCGTTCTTCCTTTAGCATATAAAGCATCCTGTTCTGCCACCGTGCGCACACATTCAGAGATCCCGATCGTAATTCCGTTCTTCTGACACAACGCTTTCAGCTGCTCGATCTTTTTTTGTAATTCCGGATGTAACTGACTCACATTTCTCATGATTTATTCCTCCTTGCTTTCCACTTCTGGCAATCCTGTAATCGACATCAACATTGATAAGACGCCCGCCAGGAGCGATGCCGACGCAACATACTCCCAGTCTACCTGTCCCATTGCCGCCGCCGCACCGATTCCTGCAATCGCCGCCTGCGCCATAGTCTTAATTGCTCTGATTCCCGCTGCTTTGACCCATTTTTTTGTGTCTACGCTTGCTTTCCATACTCCATTTTTCATTCTGTTTCTCCTTCCTTCGGCTCTGTTGGCAATGCCATAAGAGCCTCATACAGCTTTGTCCCTACTCCGTTACCATGCAGTGCGTGATATTGCTTGTACTCGTCCTCAAGTGCCTGCTTCACGTACAGTGGGCAATACTCCAGATCGTCGTGATACTTGTTGTACAACCTTATTAAATCCGCACGCAACAGCGCTCTTACTCCTCTTCGCGTGGCTGTGATCTGTGTGTACAAGTACGCTAATACACTGGCAAAAAAGGTGATGATCTGCCAATTCTCCCCTATCGTCTCCAGCACGTTCCTGCTCCTCTCTTTTACTCCACCGCCTCGCGCAGTTCCTGCTTCTCCGCATCTGTGAGCTTACTGTATCCCTCAAGGATCTCATCTAACACTTCGCCTTCGCTCACTCTTTTTTTGATGACTCTTACCATGATGTTTTTTGCAGCCTTACTCATCACTCTCACCTCCTCCCAGCAGCTCTGCAATCACTTCGTCCTGCTCTTCCTGCGTTTTTTCGAGGACGCTGATGCGCCGCTCGGTGTCACTTGGCACTTTAAATGCAACGGCAATCGACTTGTCCTCGTTTATAGCAACCGCCGCAAACGTAACGTTCCTGTACGCTCCATAGATCTGCTGATCCTCTCCCGACACATCAACCGCCGTCGCTGTTTCAAATTTTTCAACAGCTTCTGCGACGGTCATATCCTGCAGCGTAAAGCTTATGCTTCCGTTTGATGTCATTACCAACAGTGCTTCGTAGCTTTTTCCGTCAATATGGACATACTCTTTTCCTTTTGCAGCTGCCACTACTGCATTCTCATTTTCATTGCTCATAAAAAATCCTCCTTAAATAAAAATAAGACCTTGCGGTCTTTGATTGATTGGTTTCTACATATTTTAAATACGAATTTAAATACGAATTTAATGAGACATATCAGCTTTACAGTACGCACAGCATTTACCGATAGCTCTGTAGAAATACGTCAAACTGATTGCTTCACGTATGGCAGGCTAATAACCATTGCTTTTTCGGCTATCGCTACAAAAGATATGCCTATCAACAATGTATGGGCATACTTGCCGGCAGAATTCGCACCCACAACATCAAAAGCTGGAGGCATAGTAAGTATTTATGGTGCTACTGCCGGACGAGTTCGGAATGTACTTATTGATGATACTAATAATGATACTGGCAAAAACGTGGCAATACGGCAAGGGATCATGTCAAACGTTCCTGCAAATACGATCGTAGATTTTTATATAACATACTACCAGGACTGATACAGAATTTGCCATTGTTATCGGTAATAAATACCGACTACGATATTGTCAACCACAGACGATCCATTAACATACGCTTGCGCCACCTTGATTTTTGTGAGCGATACATACATATTTATCATGGCATTTGCGGTAGAGTTGGCATAGTATCCTGTCCGGATCTGGGTCACTGCTGTTTGCAGCTCTTTGTGCAGTATTGGGATATGTAGCGCGTTTCTAGCGTTAATTTCTCCCGCCCAAATAATATGTAGTGATAATTCGGTAAAGTCTGTCGGCAAATCCGTAAAGTCCGTATCCAATCCGGTTATATTACGGAAAAACTTCCACATTAAATTCGTATTTAACTGTTCCAGCTTATACGCAAGTGTTCCCTCAAGTGATGCGTTCTTCTCGGTCGCGGCCAATGCCATGCCTGTGCTGTCTGTCACCGCCGCCGAACTGGACACCTTTACATGACCCGTCACACTCCCCGTGGCTTTTAAAGCCATGTGTGCAATGATCTCTTTGACTGCTTTTGCAAGCTTTCCAAGTGCCAGCTTTAAGTTCTCTCCCGGTGTCAGTTCTTCCAGCGCCTCGCTCTCCGTATAGGTTGGCTCTTCTAACTCCGCCAGATCTTCTGCCAATGCATACACCCCGGTGCTGACCGAGATCTCTACATTCTCCGCGTTTCCGACCTTGGTGTAGAACTCCTGTATGTATGTGATCGGTGTGCTCTCCGGCGGCATGTAGTCAGCTTCGACTGCTACAGCGATCGAGTACAACACTCCGTCTGATGCTGTGTCGCCGCTCGCTTTTGCGAAAATTCCGATCTCTGTCATCCTGTAACCGTTGGTAACATTCCGGTTGTCGATTGCCGCTTTAAGCTTCACTGCACTGTCTTTTGCTTTTTCCACGCTGTTAAATGAGCTTTCCTGCCTCTTATTCTTCAAGCTTGTGCGCTTGCGCAATACATCCTTGCTTTTTTCCTCTTCCGTGTACTCTCCGTCTCCAATCTCCATTCGCACAAAATCAATCTTTACGCCGTCTGTGATCGACTGCGCAATAAGATCTGCTCCTGCATCCGTCAGGTAAGCATCGTTAAATCTTGCCATACTTATGTATCCTCCTCTTTAATATAGTTCCGCATCATTGTGATCGCTGCTGTAGCACTCGTGCCTGTCTCCCAGTGCTCCCTTAACACCTCGACTGCCGTATCAATGTCATCCTCAACTACACATCCTCGCCCGTTGTTTATAATGTAACAGCCCGCATAAGCCGCTCCCTCATGCTCCCTGCTTAACTGTATCTCCTCCAAGTGCGACCTTACGTTTTTTACATTCCGTATTATTTTTTCAAAATACTCCATGTCGGATGCCGACAACACGGCGTCTGTCTTGATCTTAAAGTGATATGGCTCTCCTCCATACTCAAACCACTCTGATATCTCTCCCTCTCCAAACACGGCGCTTATCAGCTCTTCCACGGCACTCGGTGTCCCGGCTCTGTGATACCACAGCATCGTCTTTTTTACGATCTCTCTCTTGATCGAGATGTCCATATCTTCGTCATAATACTGCGCGCGCAATTCTACTGCCAGCAAATCCAGTATGTCTTCCGGCAGTTTGTCAATGGCTGCATACACACTGGCTCTCTCTGCATATCCTACCATCTTGCCTATTGCTCTTTTTATAGCATAGCTGAGCGCCACTACCTCCGCCTTGTATTTTAACGGCTCCGGCATTACCTGCAACATCTCCGACTCTGTGTACTTAATCACTTTCGACACCTCCATATATTACGACTGGTGTCCCGGTCAGCGCTGCTACCTGGTTATTGGCCACGATCGTAAACACCGGCTTTTTTATCTCCGTGCGCTTTACTCCTGCATCGATAAGCTTGCTTATAAGCTTCTCCGGGTTAATATCCCTGCCGATCCTCTCCGTCTGCCACATCCGATACGCTTCGATCGCATCCTCGACGTTCTTTTTTACTGCTGCCGCCTTGTTCTTTTCGCTCTCTGCAACATAGTAAGTGAGCTCTATCTCAAACTCCGCCGTCTCCGGGGCATCAACATTGACCTTGTCGGTCAACGGTCTCTCCGTTTTTGCAGACACATTTTTTAACACGTCCGCAATAAGCGCTGCTCCCGGGATTCCGTCGTTTGTGATAAACCGAATGTCTACCACTCCCGCGGATGGCGAGTCAACCTTTACATCCGTAATGCTCTCACTACATTTTTTGACCTTTGCAACATAAGCATCTTCCGGTCCTGCCACCGAGTAATCTGACGGCGCTAAATAGATCCGATCGGCCAGCTCCTCGTCGCTTTCCGCATCTGTTCCACCCTCTGTTTTACTGATGTTCGCCACGCTCCCTATGTAGGCTATCGGCGCCATTACCTTATTTATATCGCCCGCCTCATATGCATTTGTTGCCGTTCCGGTGTCTGCACATTTAATCTGCACATCGACATACTCCGCACCCGCCGGAATCTCTGCATCCTCCGTCGTATAAAAAAAGACATTGTCCCCCGCTGTCACGCCGGTGCCCATCGGTATCGTGATCGCTTCTGACCGTTTTTCCGACACCGAAAATCTCTCGATCGCCGTTGATCCCTCCCCGGATTTTCGCTCGACGCCCTTGAGTGCGCCCAAATTATCCAGGAAGTCTGCATAGGCATATTTTAAAAATGACTGCTTCCCGGCACGGTCAATGTACTGCATTCCCTGATAGATTTGTAATGCCGCCGCATACAGTATCATCCTGTATGGATCTGCTTTCCCCAGCGTAAGCTCTGTGCCTGACTTCTCGGCATACTTTGTACAAAAATCCGCCACCATCTCATCCATGAGAGTCTCAACCGTCAAGTTGTCAATGAAGTTGATGTCCGGATAGTTGTCCAGCTCTTTTGTTGTACTGCTCATTTATGCGTCTCCTCCCTTTTCGAGATGAATAGACGGAATCAACATGCCGTTCTCGCCGTCCTCCTCATATGTTACCTCGGCAACCTTTACTCTTGGCTCATACGTCGCTGTTTTTCGCACAACCTCAAGCGTAAACTTGCTTTTTGCCACTGGCAGAGGATCGCCGACAAAATTTATGTCCAGCCCAAACTCTCGATCCATCGGCTGTGTCCCGACTTTTGTGGCGTACAAATTTCTTAAATTTGTCTCTATCTGTTCTATTTCCGGCCCCGAATAATCCGACAACAGCTTTACGCTTTTTGTATCAAATTCCATTTTTGATCCCTCCCTACGTGTACTCCTCCATCGTGACCTCAACTGTTGCCTTTGCCAGCTCGCCGCCAGAATATACTACATCCCACGCCTCGCTTATATTTGTGATGCAGAAACGGTTATCTCCGATGCTTTTGTCTCCAATGACTAGATAGTCTGCGTATCCACTCTCCGTAATGTACTCCAGGTCCGTAAGCATCTTTTGTGGTCGCACACCAAGCGTGGCATCCAGCGTAATCGAAAACTTAATGCTTCTTAAGCCTGCTCCGACATACTCCTTTTTGGGCTTTTGGTTTATTAACTTGTGATCGCTATACTGTGCTGACACCGACTGCTTTAAATCTGTAAAAGTAAGCACTTTTTTATCGCTTACTTCAAAAACAATCGGTCCAAACGTTCCCACCTGTCCCATACTCGTCTCCTACTTTTTATCTGACTGATCGCCATCCAGCGCCGCGAGCCGCTCCATAATCTTTTTTAAAGATGTGCTCCACGTGGCGTCCTCCAGCTTTAAATCAGTCTCTGCCGCAAGGTGCATCTCTGCCTTTGCTTTCTGCTCAATTTCTTCGGCGCTCACATCCAGCTTTTTCCCATCTGCCGCATATGACACATTCGCCGTGCTTGCCACATTGATATCCGATACAGGTTCCCCGTCCTCCGACGCTTCTCCCAACATGATCTCTGGCACTGCCACTTTCCATGTGCCGGCCGATGTTGACCTCTCTTCTGCTTTTTCTGTAAGCTTTTCTCCGGCATCCACGCTTATCTTGGGTGCCCCCAGTTCTATCTCATTGATGCCAGTTATTTTTACGGTGCCGGCAACGAGATAATAGATTCCCGTCTCATCCTCGTACCTTATATACGCCGATCCTCGTGACCTCGAAAGTTCTTTCCGGTAGATTCCTTTTCCGCTTTCCGCCGGTCTGTTCTTTTTGTTCCACATTTTTCCGACGACGACTCCTCTGGAGTTGCCATTCGACAAATGCGCAGTCAAGACCTGCTCTCCTATGGTTGGCATCGTATATTCCTCGTTATAATTTAAAAACGGCAACTCTTTTGTCACTGTCTTTCCTTTGTCGCTGTATACCACCCGTATCATACCTGTATCGTAATTGACGGACGATACTCTGCCTATCCTGATCGGTTGATCTGCCATTCTCCCTCCTACTTTGCCGGCAATGTCAGTACCTCGCCAGCCCATATCCAGTGTCCGTTGTCCGAACTCTTCTTGCCATGTTTCTTTGCCGTCTCTTCGATTAAATCCTTGTTGAGGTTGTAAATCTCTGCATATCTACTTCCGGCTCCCAACTTTTCTTTTGCGATTGCCCAGAGTGTATCTCCTTTCTTTACTGTGTATGTTCCTCCTGCCGCTGCTTCGTTCTTAGCCTCTTCTACTGCTGCCACATAAACATCCTTGATTCTTGGCACGACTTTCCTCATCGATACTGTCTGCGTTGTTGCTCCGCTCCCGGATAAACTCGTCACCACGCGCTCAACATAGTACTTGCCAGATGCTTTTCCCAGTCCTTCCATCTGCATCACAAGTCCAGCCTCCATATACGGGTTTGCTTGCGTTGTGATCTTAAGCGTCGTCGCCTTTTTGTTCGTTTCGTTGAGCTTGGCGATCCCTTTCAGCTCGGCGTCAAGCACACTATCCGCCGTGACATTGATGTTCAGGATTCTTTCCCCTCCTCCGATTGTGATTTTGACATCCTGCTCGGTGTCCGGATCTGTAAAGCTAAAGACTGCCCCTGTGTATGTCCCTGCCATCGTCGTATTGTACGTCCATGACAGCAGGTCTGCCTCGTATAATGTTCCTGCGACCCTCCCTGTCTCTATCTGCTCCTCATCAAAAATAAAGATCTTGTCCTCGTAAACCTTTTCGCCCAGACCGTATGATTGGCATAATCTGTACAAAAAATCGCAATCCGTCTGATCTGTCTGTTCGATCGATGCGATGCTGATATCGTCTGCCATGTATCGCAGCTGCACTCCAGCGCTGCTTGCAATCTGTTCCGCAATCTGTTGCAGTGTTGTAGCCTCCCATGTTTGTGTGCGGTTTTCGTTCGCAAATCGATTGTTTTGCGGTCTTGCCGCTCCTCCGATCGTTACCGTCGTGGGGCGTCCCTTTAGCGTTACATCGTCCACCTGGAAGCTTCCCATATTGACCTCTGTCACATCGTCATCTCTATTCCAGTTCCGGTAAATGACCACCATTCGCATCCGGTCACCCTTTTCCGGATACCACGCATCCATCCACAGACGCTCATCATCTCTCAATTCAACCGTTGCCGCGTCACTTTCTCCCGAGGCAACGTCTGTAAACGTTGCCTTGGTAAGATATCTGCTCATGAGTTCTGACAGATCATGTCCCTCATATACGGCATGTAGATTCGTTCTGCGCACATATGTTCCGTTTGCCATTTTACTCCCTCCTCCACGGCGGCTGATTGGTGGTATCTTTCTTTATTTCCGGTACATTAAGCACCGTACCGGCAGAAAAAACGAATATATCCAGAAGCTTCGGATTGCTTTCCATCAGTTCCCCTATATGCAGCTCTGATCCATAAACCGCTTTTGAGATCTGATCCCAGGTCTGCCCCTGTGTTGTGGTGTATGTTTGCATTCTTCGCATCTCCTTACTGGGCAAAGCTAAGCCTTGCGTTCCTGCGCATATAGCTTTCCAACATTTCCGCGAACCGTTCCTCCGACATCTGCAATGCCTCATCCAGATCTGCTTTGCTTGGTGCGGCTCCATTAAATTGCAACGTCGGCGCGTATGAGATCGGTCCGCCCTCATATGTTGACGTCGAGGTCTTTTCGATCTCATGGGACATTGCTGTGATTGTCCGTCCCTGATCGGCAGTGCTCTGTGTCTGTCCTAACAGCTTTCCTGTCTCTTCCCACAGGCTGATTGCGTTCTGCGACCCGTCAAGCGGGATTGCCGCCTCAGGTCCATTCTCAGCAAACCACGCGATATGTGGCGTGTCAAAGATGCCGCCATCTTTATGTCCGACCTTTAACTGATCCCGCAGCGTTGTGCTCGTTGGTCTTACCGCATCTGTCGGCACTCCTGTTGTCTGCGGAATCATGTTCATTCTCACCGTCGCTTCCACATCAAACCCTGCTGCGAACGTGTTCTGTATAGATTCGTCCGTATCCTTATACAGATTCTGTGCCGCCTCAACCGCTATATGCTGATTTTCATCGAGCGCTGTAGCAAGCTGCGCCGGAATCTCTCCGCCCGCCTCCGTCATGGCATCCAGTATGTTCTGGTAGTCCTCATTTCCGCTAATCTGGTTGCCAAGGTACGTCCACACTGAGCCCTCATCGCCTGCAAGTGTACCGACCAATGCCGCGTTATTCATTCCATCAATCAGCGCCTGTGGTATTTCTTCGCCCGCATCCAGATACTCTTGTGCAAGCTCCTGCATCATCTCCTGCGACGGTGCCAGCTGTGCGTACAAATCTGCCAGTGCATCCTGGGCATCCTTGCTAAGCGTCCCTCCATCCAGCAGATTATCTGTCAACGATGTGAACGCTTGTAGCGGGTTATTTTCCCATGCGAAACTATTTGAGAAAGCGTCCTGCGTGATCTGCTGCAGCTGTGGCGCGGCTGCTTCGATCTCATCTTTATACTGATTCATAATTGTTTCTGTCTGGAAGTTTGCCGCCTTTAATTCGATTTCTCCCACCTGCTCCAGGTAATTTTCTTTAAACTCCGCAATCATGTCATCGTAGCCGCTCTGGTCGATAGATCCATCCTGTAGCATTGCAAGAGCTCCGGCCGCCGCCGATGTAAAAGCCTCCTCATAGTCCGCTTTTGCGGCTTCGACCTGCTCCGCTAGTTCTGCCTGCAGATTTTGAAATGACTCTGCGTCAAGATTTTCGCCGTAATTTATTGACAGCATCTCCAGGTTTGCATCAAAGTTCGTACCGGCAAGCTGTGCTTGAATCTCTGCCATCTGTGCCTGTATCTCCGACACGCGCTGTGCCTCGTCCATATCAAGCAAACCGTCCTGGAAAGCGTCTGTGATTGCCTGATTTAACTGTGTTCCCAGTGCCGCCAGTTCGCTCTGCTTGCCGATATAAAAGTCGTTTACCTGGTCAACGATATTCTGTCCTTCCAGGTCATCGTCTGTTAATACGCCCACTGCCAGATTTACCGCGTACCTCTGCTGATTTACGTACTCCTGACACTGGTTTATGTACTCCTCAATGTTCGATTGGTAGTCTGCGGCGTCGTCTGCCGACATGCTTATGCCTACAGACACCTCCCAGTTTGCTTTTGCAATCTCGCTTGACAGGTCATCGATCGTGCCCTGTATGGAGTCCAATTTGTCAAACTCCTCTATTGCCTGCCGCACCTGTGTCAGGCTTCCGGAGGCAATGATTCCGGAAGCAACTTTTTCGAGATCCCGAAGTGACAGTGTAATATCTCCGAAATGTCCGGCAAGGTTTGCTCGCTTTGCCTCTGCCGCACTCTTTTTTATCGCTGTACTGATTCCTACGATGCTTCCCACCGCAAGAGCACCTATTCCTATCGCCGCTCCCACCGGTCCAAGACTTCCCAGTGCTTTCCCGATCGCCAGGACTCCGTTTGCCACCTTATATGTCGCAAGCGCTGACCCTACTGACGTGATCGTCCCTGCGATAAGTCCCGGGTTATCCGCAAGCCAGCCGCCCACTTTTAGAAACGGCTGTGCAAAATCTGCGACCGAATCTCCCAGCTGCTTTGTCTGTCTAACAACGGTCGGTAACTCTTTTGAGAAATTCTTCGCGGCATTTTTAAAAATCCCGCTCTCCTCAATGGTATCTCCGATCTCAGACACTGTATCCGATACAAGCGCTATCACTTCTGTGTACGGTTTTCTAAGATCGTCATAAATGCTGATGCCAATGTTATTTACTTTATTCTTTAACATCTCTACCTGGCTCTCTGCTGTGGCATATCTCTGTGACGCCTCATTCGTGAGCGCTGTGTTCTCTTCCCACGCCGAATTTGCAGTGTTGATCGCGTCCGTCATTACCCCGTTCGCATTTGCCAGGCTTAAAATTGTATTCGATAATCGTACCTCGGTTAATCCCATATCATCTAATATAGCAATCGCCGATTTTCCGTTTCTTTCTGTGTCATTTAACCCGGTGATAAACGCACTCGTTGCTCCTAATGCATCCTCACCAAATGCCTTTTTAAACTTGTCCCCCGTCATTCCTGCAACTTTTGCATACTTTGTGAGTGACTTGCCGCCTGTCTCCACGGCGACCTGAATGTTTTTGAGCAGCTTCGACATTGCCGATCCTCCGGCTTCTGCCTCCACACCTACGCTGGACATTGCCGCTGCCAACGCCATGATCTGAGCCTGTGACAGTCCTACAAGCTCACCGCTTGCCGCCAGTCTCGTACCCATGGCTACAATGTCCGACTCTGTTGTTGCAAAGTTGTTTCCAAGATCTACGATGACAGATCCAAGGTTACTGTACTTATCTGCCGCCATGTTTGTGATGTTTGCAAACTTGGCCAGAGATGACGCCGAATCCGTCGCCGTCATATTTGTGGACTCTCCGAGGTCTATCATTACCCGCGTGAAATCCAGCAAGTTTTCTTTTTTTATACCCAGCTGTCCTGCTGCTTCCGCCACCTCTGCGATCTCATCCGCTGATGCCGGAAGCTGCTCGGACATTGCCAGGATACCCTGCCGCAGCTCCTCATACTCTGACGCTGTGGCATCGGTTGTCTTTTTTACCCCAGCAAAGGCAGACTCAAAGCTCTGCCCTGCCGAGATTGATGCAGACACCACCGCCGCCGTTGCCGCTGTTGCTGCGGTCGCCGCAATGGCGATTGCTTCAAATGCTTGCTTTCCTACTTTTTCCAATCCATTAAACGCCGGCTCTGCCTGCTTTAAGCCGCTCGCGAATGACTCTGAAAATGTGGCTGATGTGGCACTTGCTTGACGTGCAATCGACGCCAGCTCTTTTTTTGTCAGCCTTGTTGAGTTGTAAAATGATTTCTCCATCTCACCAGCGATCTTTATCGCCAGTTTGTACTCTTTGCTGCTTCCCAAATGCCACAACCTCCTCAATGATATTTTTAAGATCAAAAATAGACAGGTGTAAGAAAAAATCCATACCTGTCTTGAGCTGAATTGATAATCTCAATATGACCTTATATAAATTTGCCCCATCCTCTGGGCTTATTCCGCTCCGTACAAAAAACCCGTCACGCGGCTTTTTACCTTCATTGCATCCTTCGGTTTTAATGCCCGGAAAAACTCTACCGGCAGATCTGATCCCTTGGATGCCAGTACACACGCGTACTCAAGTGTCATCTCCTGCACAAAATCCGTATTACCGCTTCTTGAAAGCATACGGTTTGCAGCAATCATATCCTCCGCCGTAAGATCATTTAAACCTGTCAGATCTACCTTTGTGTACTTTTTCCCCTCGAATGTATATTCTTTAGTAAGCTCGATCACCAGCTTCTCTTCCTCTGCGGTCTGTGTGTCTGTTTTTTTGATCTCTACCGTATCAGCCATGCTCTTTCTCCCTCCTTAACAATACTTTCTTACTTCCGCGAGGATGTCCTCGCCGTTTACAATGTACTTATCATTAAGCTTATCCAGCTCCATCTCCACTTTTCCGTTAATCTCGATCAGCACATACAGCAGTTCGAGCGTTACGGAGGCTCCCATCTTCTGCCCCTGCTTCATCGTTCCCGGTTTAAAGGATACAGGGCGTCCGCGGAACACCACTCTCAGTCCCTGGAACTTAATTCCGCCCGTGCTCTGATCTGTGACCTGCTCCGATGCTCTTAACGTCAGTTCCTGCACACTCAACGGATTCCCAAGTGCAAAAATGTCATCGTCCAAAATTCGGAACGGAATCTCCTGCTTCATGCTCGAAAACTGTCCAACAACAACTGTCTCAATCTCTCCTAAGATGCCGCCGCCGCTGATCGTGTCTGTGATTGATGAAAACTCTGCAAGCTGTACCTCATCGGATACACCGATCAGCTTGTTTCCATTTCTGTACACATTACATCTATTGATAACCTCCGGTATACTTGACATATCTCTCCTCCTTAACTAAGTGCACTCTGCAACATATCCGGATCAAATGACAGGATATCCACGATATCCTCCGCCGGTGTATATGGTGCCAAGTGCTGTCTAAATACAATCTTACCGTCCACTAATCCTGTGACCGGGTTATCATCCTCCCGGAACTCAATGCTTGCTCCGGCACATTTCCCCTGTGCCACATAGCTGTTGCCCCGGATGTTTTCCGTGTCGCAGATCGTCTCGATCAAGCGTTTGTTTGCCGGACTGTCTACACGGCTCTTGTACGTGAGGATAAATGAATTCGCCCACCAAGAAAAGAATCGTCTGCATGCAATCCATCTGTCCTTCGGGTCGGTGTTGTCCGGATAACAAGCCATGTTGTTGCCCCATGCTCTCCAGCCTCCATCATAAAGCGCCGTCACGATTCCCTGACCATTCAGCACGTTCGCCTGCATCTGGTCAAGATAAACCTCCGCGCCATCTTTCAGGACCGTTGCAGTCGCTTTGAGCAGGCGGTTGGACGGGGACAGGTTCGGTACATCGTCATTAGTCGCGTCAGTGTATGCCGTCATTGCCGCATATACTGCCGAAAACGCAAGAACATTCTCTCCAACTTTTACCATTGGCCACAATGCAATCTGATGCTTGTCCTCAATGCCGCTTGATTCTTTTACCTTTTTGCAGTCTGTATACTTTTTTGCTTTTTCTGTATCCAGATCAATCAGGCACTCGCTGTAAAACACTCCATTCAGTTTTTCACATTTCAGCGCCATCGCCGCCGCTACCTCCGGTGCCTGTGACCATCCCGGCGCCAGCAGCAATCCCATGTTCATTCCGGTTTTCGGATAAACTTTTCGTACAGCTTCAATTCCCGTTTCTACCCCTGTCTCTCCATCATAGCTTCCGATGATGTCTGTGCTGGTCACTGCCGTCGGATCGATGCTGGTGCTGGTCACTTTTACCGTACTCACGGTATCTCCCTCTTTAATGATGGTAAGTACCACTTTTCCGTCTGCGTCAAACGTTGCAAGATAGTCTGTTCCACTTGCAAGCACCGCTTCATCATTTTTGACCACCAGTGTTTCTAACATCACGCCTATCTCATCCAGTGTTACCTGCTTATTTACCACCGTGTACTGCTTCTCCGCATTGTCCTTCTTGTGCCTTTTCGGATCCAGTACATTGATAAATACTACCGGCGCCACGGCAAACATCTGGAAGCTTGCATACATGCTCTGACAAAGTGTATACTCTGCAAAGTCCTTGCTATATCCCAGATACTCCTCACAATCCGAAAAACTGCTGCAGATCGTCGGCTCATTTACTGCTGCCGGATTTTTTGCTAAATTGATCGGTGCGGTGCCGATCACCACCTGTAATCCTGCGGTGCCGCTGACAGGTACCGCAAGTGCGGTAGCCTCTTCCAGTACTCTCACTCCATGGTTATACGTCGCCATTCTCCTGCTCCTTTCTTGCCAGATGCTCCACTGCTTTTTTATAGCAGATATTCGCTGGCGTTCCCTCTGTTTCCAATTCTTTTCTTGCCTTTGCCAGATCTGCAACCGGTACTAATAATGTGTTAAGTTCCGGCATGTTCTCGCATTTCTGTGCAAGTTCCGTCCCCTGCTTTTTTAAAATCGTATTTGTCATCACGATTCCCGGGATTGTCGGCCCAATATACACCACAGGGGCAGTAGTCTCTTTTACCACTGCCCCTGCACTTTTGCCCTGTCCGGTTGTTGCATTTTTCTGCTGCGTCACTTTTTCGGTGACCTTTTCCACTGTACTCATGCCCATTCGTCCTCTCTTTCATATTCTGCTGTCTGCCATTCTAAATAGATTGCTCCAAAAAAATACGGAAAGGTATCTCTGTCGTCATCCGGCAGCGCCCATTCTATTTTATTTTTTACTACATACCGGCCATTTAAGACCGGATTGACACGGAACCTGCGTCTGATATCCTCAATCATGTTGAGGATATCCTTGTATCCTTCTGCACTCAGTGCGTCATCATATATTCCAATGATAATCTTGGTGCTTACATCATGTGTTGATTCCGGGCTTTCTGATACTCCCTGATCCAGCTTTACAACGCAGTACGGAAAAAGATCATTTAATTCTTCATCTCCGTCCTCCTCCGGTACCTCATCAAGCTCTGCCTCATCCTCCTGCTGGATCTGCTCCCGCATCTGCCTTACATCCCGCATCGGCAGGTTCTGTTCATACACATTCAAAGTCACCCGGGCACCGCCTGGCGCTTTGAATCTTCGCTGCTCAAATATGCCCTGTATCTCTTTTGCGAGATCATGCTGCAATTCTAACGCTACCATCTTTACTCCTTCATCCACAGTTCAATGTGCTTTTCCAGCGCGGTCTGTAGGTCTTCTCTTATCGTATGTTCCTGCGCCTTAAACGTTCCGCCAAGCATGGCTGCCACTGATGGGCCGAACTTTTCGTTGATGTGCAATCTGTCCCGCCCCTCTCTTTGTGCCATGGCTATATGCAGCACCTGCGATCCGGCTTTTCCCTTTTCCGTGTCCTTTTTTCGTGTCTGACCCTTTCTCGCAATGTTATTCACAAACGCCTTAATTCCGCCCACCTTAAGCTCTTTTAAGGATCCACCCTTTAGGATTTGTACCTTTGTGGCTTTCTTTCCCACGGACACTTTAAAGTTTGCTTTTGACCCGTCAGTGCCGCCATCAACCAGCGGTATCGGCGGTGTGCTTGCGGTAACCTCTGCTGTAAGATTGCTAACCGTAGCGCCTCTGATTTGCATTGCATCCGAATACTTCGGGCGCTTTGCCGTATACCGTCTCCTGGCACCTTCTGCGAGTTCTTTTTTTGTCTTGCGTGCCGTCTCGTTCACGGCTTTCTTTATCTCGTTTGCGGCATTTGCGTTGAGTTTATCAAGCTTTTGCTCAATTTCCGACATGTTCTCAAGCCTTATCGCTACATCAATCATGATCTTACCGCCTCCAGTGATATAGAATATACCCCGCCTTCTCTTACCGCGTCCGTGATCCGGTAAGCCGCGTTGTCGAATCGTATGATACGCCCAACCATTGGCAATCTTCCAAACTCTACGGCTGCCACGTAAAAAAGTATCTGCTTTGTGTGCACACCATCTTCTAGTGTCTTATATCTTTTGTCTCTGGTAATCTGCTCATAGCCGTCCACGATCACCGTCATTGTCTTCCCATCAACCGTATGCTTTTCGCCAAATTCGTCAAAGTTAAAAAAGATATTTGTCACATCTTTTTTGATGATGTCTTTAAAGGTCGTCATGCATTTTCTCTCTGCGGCGACCACGGAAGCCTGCCAGTCAGATCCTCTTTCCCGCTTGCTGGTGTTGCCAGACCACTCCTGCCGCTATATGCTGTGATTGGTCGTGCCTGCACGCTTTCGCTGCTCTGGGTCATCCACTCCGCTGCTTTTCCTTCGAGCCACAGCTCCACCATCTCGGCATTGTGCGTCGGGAGTACGTCTCCCGGCGCATACTGTCGTGACTCAAACAGGATCGGGAGGATCGCAGTCAACCGCTTTTCTTCCTCCGGTTTCGATGTCTGATCCTCAGGCTCCGATGTCTGATCCTCTGCTTCTGCAGTACCGCCATCAGTTGGCGAAACATCTGATTCGGTTGCTGTCTCTTTTCCTTCTGCTGATTCCTCTTCAACCGCAACAACGTCCTGTTCGGTTGCACCGGTGCAACTTTCTGTTTTTTCTGTCACGTTTTTTCTTGGCATATGTCCTCCTTATCCCAAAAGTTTTACTTTTGCCATTGCATCAGACGCCGCTGCCGTTTCGATCAGATACCCTGCTTTGGGATACTCTACTTTCTCGCCGCTGGTCTTTCCATTGTCCGCACTCTTCGTAATTCCTTTTTCTGTAAAGTATACATCGATCCCGGCCGCAATCTCGCCTTCATCCGCTTTTGGGATTGCAAACACGCCATTCATGTGTAATGCGCCAATCTCTCCCGGCAGGATATCCCCGCCGACAATTCCAATTCTTGATCCGATCGTCACAATTGTATTCGCCTGGATTGTCGCCTTTGTTGTGTTCGTGTAATCTATCGCTTCGCCCCTCTGCCAAAATGCTGCTTTCATCGCTTTTCCTCCTCTTTTTTATAATGGGCTTGCTACTTCTACGCCCGGATTCTTGATAATTCCTCTGTAATCCATCAGATTGACACCCCAATCAAGATAGATATCCCATGTAAAGCCCAGCTGCCCCGGTACTTCCATCCTGCGGATGTTTGGGATCTCTTTTCCGTCCAGGTAATCCACCTCGATTCCGTCTGTATCCGACTCCGCACCAAAAAGGAACCACGGCATTACTTTGCCAAAGCCTCCACACAGCGTATTGATCGTCGGATCTTCGATCACCTCAAGCAGTTCCTTGTATCTGTACAGTGGGTTTGTTGCCTGCGTGTTTCCCGCCGTGTTAATGGTTGGACTGTACAGAATGGTATAAACATCCATCGCATATCCTGCCGGAATTACAATCTTGGCCGGATTGATGGTAATTGCTTCGCCAAACTGGTCTGTCTGTGTCTGCAATGCCAGCATCATATTCTGCAATGCTTCTCTGGTAATTCCAGTTCCGGATGCAAGTACGTTTTTGTGCACCGCTGAAAATAACTGTGTTCCATCATAGATCACCGGGTTTTTGCACAGCACCTCATAGACCTGCTTGTTGATGGTCTTTCTCGCAGATGTGGCATACTTTGCTGGCATTTTTGTGATAACGCCGATATCATCGTTGATAAAAGCCTGTCTGGACATTGTAAATTGACGTCCATATGTTTTCAGCTTTCTGGTTGGCAGCTTCTCATCACGGTAGGTGTCTTTCTTGATTTCTCCACCCTCCGGAATCTCCAGAAACTCTCCTGCCGGTCCTGCCAGATACTTGTTGTCCACCGTCTTAAAGTCTTTCAGACTGCCTTTTTTAGTAAACCGGTCAAAAGTAACGTTTGCCTTTTTGTGACCTTCGACGTATGCCTTATTGATCGCAGTGTCCATGATAGCCGGAAACGCCGCGGACGGATCGAAGTACGATCTCTGGAGCATTGTGAAAAGTTCATCTGAACTCTTTCTGTTCAGCGCTGCTCCATTGCTTTCCGGTGTCAGACACTCAATTGCCAAATCCCGCAAAGACATTGATCGTAATTCTTTTGCACCCTCTTCTGCTTTTTCGAGTGTCATTCCGCTTCTAAGCAGCATTGCATCTGCCGCAGCCGCCCGGAATTTGTCCTGTTCGTCCCTTGTCACACTGATGTCTGCTTTCCCCTGCGTGTGCAGCGGCTTCTTTTCCTCGCGCATCTGCTCGAGGATCTTGTCCTTTACCTGGTCCACGCTATATCCTCCCCTGATGTATTCTTCTGCATCAACTCCAAAGTCTCTGCTCAAAAGTGTGATGTCGAGCGCACGCTTTCTTTCTGCTTCCGCAGGATTCTCGTTCGCTCCCTCCGGCTTTTCTTCTTTCTGTTCTTTCTCCATTTCTCTTTTCTTTTTGTCAAGTTCTTCGATCTCGCGCTGCAATGTTTCAAACTGCTGCTGTTCTTCCTCATTCAGATCGCGCTTTTCCGCTTTTGCTGTGTCTACAAGCTTCTGCTGCTTTTTCGCCTTTTCCCTCTTCATTTCCTCAAGATCCATTATGTTCCTCCTCGTTAAAAATATAAATTTTTGTTTATTTCAAGCTGGCGTACGTATACTGCCAGCCGGTTACCTTCCTTCTCCTCCGGATCTCCCCTCGGGAGTTCCAGATCTCTTCCAACTCCTACCGTGTCATCCGCAGGGATAGATACTATCGAGATTTCATACGGCGTCCATCTTCTCGCGATCATTGCCGGTCCTGTAAACCTGCCATCTACTGACTTTTTGTTTGCCGCAACCTCTTCCCAGCTTTCCACGCTATATCCTACCGATACGCCTTTTAAAGTTCCACTCATTACTTTCTGATAGATTTTTTCGGCTTCGTCGTCTGTATCAAACTCAATCTCTGCACATCCCCTGTTCTTTTCGATCCAGAGGCGGGTGATTTTTCCGATCACAACGTCTCTTTTGTGATTAAATAACACACATCCGATCTCATTTAACCTTGTCAGATCTACTGCTCCATCCGCATGATCTAAAATTTCTACGCCCCAGTATCTGCTATATGGCACCTCACTCGAAAAGCTAAGTTCTACTTTTCGCCCTTTCTCTTCGCCCGCCTCTGCTCTTACCGCGTCAATATACATGTCCCGCGTCATCGCCTTTTCAGGATTTTTTGTTTTTTTCATATCCCAACATACCTCCTAGCTCCACTCCTTTTTTTTGTGCATATTCCAGCGCCGTTGCCATGTCATCAATCTGTTCTCTCCAGTCCCGTCCGGCTTCCGCCGCGATCTGTTGGAACGTCTTCTGTCCTGTCTGCATCGCAATCCGGTTCGCGTTCGACTCTTTGAGCGGATCAATCCACTTTTTCGGTGCTTTGATCCATTCATGTTCCATGTATGCCTCTTTATGCTCCCAAAAGTCTGTGATCTGTATCTTCCCTGCCAACACTGCTGAGATCAAAAATGTCTCATAAATCTCATCCGCCACCTCTGTGATGAGTTCCACGTCTTCCGTGTAAGTAAGTTCGTCTTCGATGATTCCCTGACGCGTCGATGAGTAGTTGCTCTCGGACATGTCACGGCTCGTGGCTTCGTAGCTTATCCCCTGTCCGGCTCCAATCATTCTTTGCATCAGCTTTATAAATGTCGTGGCATCCCCAGACTGTCCGGATGGATTTATGGCGATCACGTCGTCTCCCGGATTAAGATTTTTTATCATCCCCGGTGTAAGCGTTTTCCCGTTATAGTCATACTTCTGCACCTGTTGCCCGTTCCTTCCCACACCGCCCGGGAGCACGCGCTTGATGAATACGGACAGACATGATAGGATTCGTTCTTTTACTGATACGGCCGTCATAAACTCATTCGCATCTCTTATCCGTGTGATCGTCGGCGTCATATCCGACATCTCACGAATCTGCGATGGACGTTTTTTTGTAAAAAGGTAAATCATATCTTTTTCCGGCACGAACACACTTTTTTCAATGCCTATCCCGTCCGGCGATGTCTGTTTGATCCAGTAGCCCATAGCTTTGTTATATTCATTTACTTCTACGCCGCCAATGACACTATTCCCTTTGTGCTTTGCCTGTATCTGTGATGAATCCAGTTCGTCTACTTCGATGCATTGGAGTTTGAACGGCAATATTCCGTCCTTGGTGTAGCATTTATGTATCAGCATCCCACCATCAATCTTTTTTCTCTCGACCGCCATTCGCAGCATCTGATTAAAGCTTTGTACTCCCGTGACATCACAGTTTCTTTTCTTTGTCCATAGCTTCCAGAGTGCTTCGATCTGCTGATTGATCTCTTCGCTGTTTGTCCGTGCTTGCAGATTAAACCCGCCGCCTACTACGTTTCGCTTATACGCTCCGACTACTGAGTTGAGGATATCCGAGTTTCTCTCCAGATCCCTTGCTCTTGCCCGTACCGTGTCCCTTTGCCAGCAATCTGTCAGCTCCGCAGATATGTTCTGCGGTGTCCAGTTGGCGTTCAGTCTCCCATAGCTTCCGGCATCATAGTTTCGCAGTTCTTCCAGTCCCTGCCTCCATGCTTCGCGCTGGTATCCTCTCTCCGGTGAGATTACTCCTACAATCCTGTCAATCCAATTCCCCATGTTTACCTCCCATCAAAAAAAGCAACATAGGTGTTGCTCAGCAAATCTCCGCTATCTCCCGAGTTTAGTTCTGCTTCCAGATCCGCTTTTAATGACCGGAGCTGTCCCAGATCTGCCCTCGTCAGTTCTCGTGAGCCGATCTTATAGGACTGTCCACCGAAAAGCACGGTTCTTATTGCCTGATTTACTTCCGTCAGTAATGTTTCCGTGCTCATGTTTATCCCTGTGCTGCTATCCATCTTCTCCTCCTAGCCATTCGTTTTCCCTTATCCAGCTTTCTTCCGGCGTATCTATGTTCTCTGTGTTCTCACGCCGTGGTTCTTCCTGTCCCTGATCCATTAAGTGCAACGTTCTCACGCCCAGCGTGTCAGCTGCTGCCATGGCATATACTTCTGCATCAAGATAGTGGTTATCTGCATGGGATTTTTTGGGTACCCACATCTGCACTTTCTTCTTGCCATTTTTTACGCTTACCTTATGTTCTGCTGTGACCTGCTGTGCGTACTCCAGATCACAGCCTTTATATACCATCCATGATCCTTTTCCATTCGCGCGCCGCATTCTGCTTGCGATCATATCCTTGTACTTTCCACCATCTACAATGACAAGATTCATTCCGAGTGCCATTGACGACGTTTTGTTTACCGTTGAAAATTTATAATGGCTTTGCATCGGATTGTTCGCTCCTTTTACCGGCAGCGCCCATTCTGCGTTATTTGCGCAAAAATCATACACGTTATCCGTATCATATCCGGAGTCTATCAGCGTGAGGTTGACGATCCTTATCTCTCCATCCTCAGTCCTAAACTCTAGGTTCATAATCCGTTCGATGTCCGCCAGGCTATACGCCTGACCGTGCGCTATATTTTGGCTTGTGATAAAGTCTCCCCATGCCCGTATCGTCCAGTACAGACAGTTCTCCTGTACGTCCACGCCACCAGTCAGCAGCTTTGTCCATGGCGGCACCACAAATTCCGGCAATTCTGTCTGCCTCTCCAATACGGTGTCTTCTGTTGTCTTCAGCTTTGTGTTCTCCCATGGTTCTGCCAGCCATGAGTTCACAAAATTCTGAAGCTTGTCCGGATCATCTTTGGATTCCATGAATTCCAGTGCAATGTCTGACCACGTCAGGAATCTGCTATACAGGGCATTTAGCCAAAAAGATACCTTTCGTGCCTTTCCAGTCCCTTTCTTTTGCACGGCTTCCCAAGTTCCAGCCCTCAACATACCAATCTTTTCTTTGTCCGTGATAACACAGCCGCACTCCTGGCAGACATATACGGCTTTTTCCGCTCTTTCTTTGTGTGACATCGTTTTGTCATCTGGATATTTGATCTGCTTAAATCTAAGGATGATCTTTTCTCCACAGTGTGGGCACGGCACAAAAAAGTTTCTCTGTTCATCTGCCTCTTCGTGTAGCTGCCATACATAGTTGTCTTTCAGCGTCGGTGTCGAACATGTGTATATCTTTTTGCTATACGCAAAAGTCTTTGTACGTTCCTTTGCCAGGTTATACGGCGATGCTTCTTTTTTGGTTGCCGTCTCAAATTTGTCGATTTCATCAAAAAATAAAAATCTGATCGCTTTTGATGCCAGCTTTGACGGCGAATTCGAGCCATTTAGGTACACACGCATGCCGCGGAATACCAGCTTTAGTTCTTTTGACGCGTGTTCGTTGAATCGCTCTTTTATCTCCGGTGTCTTAAGCAGTGAGGGCTTGATACGATCCGTAGATACATCCTTGGCCAGTTCGTCACTTGGATACACGATCATAGTCGGTGCCGGATCGTGTGTGATGATGTATCCCAGCGCGTTGATGATAAGCTCCGTTCCTCCGACTTGCGTCGGCTTGCAAAAGTTGATCTCCTGTACATACGGATCATTAAACGTATCCATGATCCCCACCATGTATGGGGTGATGTCATTTGACCATCTTCCAGACAGGAAGCTAGATTCGTCTAACACTCGATATTTATCAGCCCACTGGCTCACCGTCATCTTTTCCGGCTTCCGGAGCACCTTCTTGACGGTGTTTACAAATAGTGTCCGTGTTCGCCGTCTGGATCTCTGCCTTTCGCTCGACGACATTTTTTCTCCTTACTCTTCATCCTCTATATCCTCGTCTAGTTCTTCATCCTCATCTGTTTCCCGGATGATCCGCTCCGCTTCGTCTTTGTCGATCTTAAGCGGGTCGTATTCTGACAGCTCATCTAGCGCCGCGAACATTTCTTTTTCTAAGATATCTATGACTTTGTTTACATCGTCCACCCCCATTACGGCAGGCGCAATGTTCTGCGGTACGATCAGCAGCCGTGCCCGGAATCGTACCAGCATGTCCGTCAGGAACTCCTCCACATCCTCTGCCTCGTGCAGCTCTCTCCGGAGTTTTCGCAACTTCAGAATAGATATCTTTTTCTTGATCTGTTCGTGTTCTGCTTGTTCCTTTTCCTTTATCACGGCTGTACCCCTAGTCACTTCCGCTTCTAGTCTGTAGTTGATGTACTCTGGGACACATCGCTCAAGGGTATACTTTTTTATCTTTTTTTCTCCCGGCTGTCCGTGCTCAAACAGTCCATATTCTTCACGTAGTTGGCGGATTCTACGGTCTGTGATCCCCAATATAGCAGCTAGCTCTTTTTGGTTTACATCCATTTTGCTTTCTCTCCATTATTTACATTTGCAGGGGCATTCAAAGCGGAAGGAAGTGCCAACTTTTTTTTGCTCATTCAGAGGAAAATCCCGGGCGTTCCTCGCCCCGCGACGGGGGTATGGGGTCAGTAGTACCTTAGAGAACGTCTGTTTGCCATTTCTTTCTTCTCGCCGTGTATGCACTGCCTCCGCCTCCTGTTCTCGGGGTGTAAAAAGAGAGAACGCAAACATGCTTTCGCACATCTGCGCTCTCTCTGCTTTTTTCATGCTCATACTATAACACACTCTACTGTCCGGTTGAGTCCGGTTTTTCATTTTCCTGCATCTTTTTATACTCTTCCAGCAGCGCCTGTACTTTTCCAAACTCCAGCAGTTTGTTCAAACCTCGGTTCCAATACTCTATGCACTGACTCCTGCTCTTATTCGCGATGTCTGGTATCGCGTCCCATGTCTTTCCATCCAGATACTTATACTCCATGATCTCCTTTTCCAGTGATCCGTTGTCGAGAAAGTCAAGCACATCTAACACTTTTAACATGCACGCCATTGCGTTCTTGCGCTGTGCTTCCATTCGTTCTTCAATGTCCTGGCACTTAATCACAAAGTCTAACGGTTCATTTCCGATCACGTTCGTCTGGCTCTTTGGCGTGATCGAGTATCGTGTTCCTTTCGTCCCTAAAAGTTCTATCCGGATATTTTCCAGACGTCTCCTAAGGATGTCCTTTTTCTTTAGCTGTCTCCTGTATTGCTCCAGATACCTCTTAAGCAGTTCTCTCTGCTCCAGCTCCTCTTTTACCTCGATTGCTATCATTCCCTTCGCTCTCCCCTCCGCCCGCGCAAATATGCATTTTCTTTCAGCAACTGCTGCACCTTTGTCTGCAACTGCTGCACCTGGCGCTGTAACTGCTGTACCTCTGTCTCGAATTGCCGCTCCTGCTTTTTTCCTTTGGTGCATAAAACGTACGGATGTGCTCCTATCACTTTAACCTGCCGCACCACTTTGTCCTTGTGATCCCAGTCTCTTACCACATCGCCTCTCCCGTTTATGACATCCAGGATCATCTGCATTGCCGACGTCAGCGTTCGCGTAGGCAGTTCCTGAATGCCCTGGATCATCTGCTTTTGATCTTTTTCTCGTACTGCCGATCCACCTGATGGCGGCGTTGACGGCTGCAATGGCCCCGATGCCGTTGGTTGATATCCTCTCTTCTCTGATTCTTCTGCCATTTCTGACCTCCCTTATGCCACGAATAAATACTTTTCGCATGCTTTCTTGGTTCTTGCTTTGCTTTTGGCCACATAGTTTTTTGCTGTAGTTCCGGCATCCGCATGTCCCATGAGTTCCTGTATAGTCTGCAGCGGGCACTCTCTGTCTGCCAGTCTGGTAGCAAACGTCTTTCTGTACACATGCACTGTGCAGGTTCTATCTATGCCTGCGCTTTTCCCTGTCTGCTTTGCCACATGCTCATATTCCTCTTTCGACATCCTTTTTGGTTCTATTCCGCATGTTTCCCCGTATTTGTTCTCTGTTGCAAACAGTGCCTCACACGCATCCGAACGCTCTTTTAAATACTCAAGCAAGTGCTTCCGCGCCCGCGGGTCAAGATATACTGTCCGGTATCTCCCGTTCTTGGCTCCCAAAAACGTAATACTACTGTCATCCAGATCAACGTCTGTCCGGTTAATCCTCTGTATCTCACTGACTCTCATGCCGGTAGATAACAACACGTCAATGATCGCTCTGTCCCGTGTGCTTCTTTTGCCCGCTGCGTCTCTGACCGCCAGTTCCTCTTCGACTGTCATTGCTTTATTCTGGACCTCTACTGGTCTGATGCCCTTTATGCTCCTTACCGGATTGGCTGTGATATACCCCTCATCATGCAGCCATGTGAAAAAGCTGGATAAAAACTGCTTCATATTGCTTACCGTGTTCGGTTTGTGATGCTGGCTGTATCTTGCCAGATACACTTTTACATCATCCTTGGTGACATTCCGATAATTTTTGTCGATGTCTTCCAAAAAGTTCTTAGCATGCCGCACATACTGCATAATGCTGATCTCTTTGCGTCCCTCCAGCTTTTTATTTGCGGCAAACACCTGCAGGATATACATGTTGTCATCCATACAAGTCGACAGTTCTGTGCTCTCCTCCTCGACTTTGCAGCCATACAGGGCGCTTCTGATCGCTTCCTCCAACCTTTTCAGCACTTTTGTCTCTATCCACTGCTGCATCTCTACGATCACTCTGTTTATCACTGTCTCCTTTATGTTCCCCATGGTGTCATCTCTCCTCTAATCATCTGTTTTATCCGCATCTCCCTCTATAGCATCCAGGCATTTGTTCCATCCCAGTTTGTATGAGGGCATCAGTCCACCTTTGGCATAATACTCGGCGTTATACGTGCCGCAAATCTCCATTCTCTCCGGCAGTTCCCGGAGTGGGCACCAGTCCGGCTTTGCTCCGTCTGGTACAAGTTTCCCTACCGCACAGCACAGATATTCGTCATCCTCCGTCTCATAGCACAATGTGCATTTCTGGCATACCTGTTCCGGCATATCCATAATCAAAATCGCTTTAGCCATATCCCTCACACTCCTTCCGGTTTCTCGCACCGCTCAAATTCGATTACCCACACCCACGGGTTCGCTTCCCAGCCGTAGCTGTCAAGGTCGGTTTTTTTGATGGTGCTGTTCCAAAGGTTTTTCCATTCTTTCAATGCAATTTCCATATCTCCGGCATGAACTGCCATAGAAGAAATTCCTTCATTACGAATACCGTCAATGGTAATCTCCTGCAACCGCTCCACTCTCACATTCGTAACCTTAAGCCAGATACGCGCCGCTTCTTTCGGCGTATGGGTGGACGGGCTCCATTTGCCACGCCATTCTTCCGGGCGCATATCTCCGTCTGCCCGGTAATAATAAACAGGGTGGCCACGCATATGACCTGCTTCATTAACCGGAAGTTCGCACCACGTCTCACGAACGTAGAGAATATCTCCCGGCTGATATGGCGGTCTTTTAATACCACCAGGATGCATGAATCCAAGCGGATTATTGCTATCTCCGCTTTTTCCAACCGGTACACCATCCATATTTTCCGGCAATTTGATAACTCGCCTTGTGCAAGTCTTCCGACCGTCCAGAATTGCCCGAACCATTTCGGTGTTAAATAAAATCGGTTTAATTGCCATCTGCGCCACCTACCCTTTCAAAATAGAACTTTATAGGTTCTCTATTTTCCTTTACCATGCCATACCGCAATGCTATATTGTATGTACACACATCCCTTTTCAGTCTGTCCGGTATTTTCTGCAGCTGCTTTCTAAAATCTTCTAAGTTCATAGTTGACTTATACCGATTACACGAACCACAAGCCGGCATAAGATTTTTAATGTCATGCACGTCTATTCCGGTAAATTCTTCGGTGTACTCATAATTTCTGATGCAATGCAAATGATCTATATTAAAACCTTTCTCCGGTATTTCACAGCCACAATAAGCGCAATGCCCATTGTATTTCGCATACACCTGTTTCCTTACGGATTTAGGAATCGGTTTTCGCATCTACTCCACCGCCTTTCACGATCTCGATTGCTCGTTCTAATACTTCAACGGCTCTCCTTGCTTGAAATTCTTCCGTGACAGTTCCGTTCTTCTGCTCGTACGTAATCATCTTCTTATGCAGGTTCTTTTCCTCTTCCAACTGCTCCACAACCGAATCCACATCATAGGCGATCATCTCCGTATCAATTACATTCTGCGCGGCTTTCAGTAAATCTTTTGCAAATGCCATAATTACGTCTTCGTTTATATCATTTGCATAATCTAGTCCATGAGTATACATTAAATCTCGAATAACATCTTCTGTACCACTTGTTTCCGAAAAGAAAAAATCTTTTACATTATCTGCATTAATCAGTCTCATCGTTCGCCCTCCTGCTCATGTTTTATAAATCAATTTTTCCGCTCATCAATTCCGGCAATAGTGCATCCCGCAGTTCTGCCAAATATCGATTTTCTTCCGTGTTCAGATAATAAATATGCTGCTTCCAGTTCTGCAAAATCATTATTAAAACACTGGATAGTTGCTCTTTGCTATTGTTTTCAAACTTTATTTCGTTTTTCTTCTTTGATGCTGTGAAATAATCTTGGCGTTCCAGCTTATCAGCCCCCAGTTGAACAAGCAAATCATTAAGTCCTGTATCTTGTTGTTCAAGCTTGTATAAATCAATATCAAATCCAACCTCTCTTGCCAGTGTTTCATTGATTGTTAATTTACAAGCATTCTTTTCTCGTGTAATTCTGTTTATATCGTTCACAATATCAGCGTAACTTCTGTGTTTTTCTTCAATTTGCTCTATATCAAAATAACGACTTGCTAACAGGCTATAGCCCCCTTCCTTCATTTCCTCAATGCTGACTGATTTGCAAAAATCAGAAATAGTTTTTCTCTCTTCTATCGCCGCAAGTACTTCATCCATTGTTTCTTCCAAAATCACCTTGACCGTCTTCTTATATGTCCTGTTCGTGTGAGAGGCTCCGCCATACTGTCCATTCTGTTCCCGAATTTCTTCTTTGTATCTTCTCCTTAAGTCCACCATTTCCGTTGTTGCAGTTTTTTTATTTTTATCAAAAATGATGATACATGTTGAAATCCCTGTTGACTCAAACATATTGTCCGGGCATAATATTACGGCCTCTACCATGTTTTTTTCCACCAGCCACTCTCTTATCGCTTTCTCTTCCTTTAATCCTCCGCTAAGCACTGAACACGGAAGTAAGAACACGCATCTTTCATTTTTTTCAAGTCCTGTCAGAATAAATGCAAAATTAGCATTGTTCTCTGGTGGAACGGTATAGCATTCTGCGAAACGCGGCTGGATTTGTGCAAATGCCGGTGCCTGCCACTTCATGTTGTACGGCGGGTTAGAAATTAGTGTGCTTTTCATCAAGCCACCTCCTTGAATTTTCCGAATTTATCGCCTTTGATAATTTTGTATATATGGAAAACCTCCTGCTGTAACACATCCGAATGATACAGAGTGCATTCAATATTTCTTACTGCCATATTGAAAAGTAAAAATGGGATCACATTGTCATCAAATTCGTATAATTCAAATTTCTGTTCATGATCCATGTTCCATTTTTGGATCGTCAACGCCCCGCTACCCGCGCACAGATCTGTTACTACTTCTGCTTTTCCTGCCAATTTTCCAAGAAACAATGCAAGGCTTTTCGGAGTATAATCCTGCATCTTTTCTTTGCGATCGGCGTGATAATATTGGAATATCATCTGCAGCCAGTCGACGCTTAAGTCCTGCACTATATCGCAAAACTTCTCATACGCATTAAAATCGTCATTTTTCACAGCTTTAAATATCTTTTCTGGTAATTCTTCCGTGTTCTGTACGTCCAGCAATCCGGTTACTTTTTCAGTGAGTTCTTTTAATTCCACTTATCTCCTTACCTCCTCGCTTCCGTGTCTTCCTGATCTGCCACTGTATCAGTGTTCCAGTCTAATTTCTGTCCGCAATCACAATATACGGTATCCTCTTCCAATATGTCTCCACAGCAAGGACATCTCCCTATAAGACCGGCATAGCTGTCTCCGTCTTTTACCTGGGATATTGATTTCACTTTCTTCGCTGTCTGCTTCTCCACTGCCGCCCGACATTCTTCCGGCGTGCCAATCGCATGGTAAGCATCTCAAGCTGCCGCATCCTCGTATGTAAGAATTTTGGCATTTATCGGATGCGGGTTGTTTGGCTCTTTTAATTGTCGTTCCAGTTCATCCACCACAGTTTCAAGAGAGAGTTCTCCGCTGAACATACCCGTAAGGCGCTTTTCCAATTCTCGGTACTGCTGGATTTCTTTAAGAGCCTTGATTGCCACGCTATAGGCGCATTTTTCTTTGCCATACATACATGCATCTGTGCAATATCTCGTCGTACCTTTTTCACAACATATTCCAGTTTTGATTCTTTCGATTGCTTCATTCTCTGTCATTCCTGCACCTCCAACAATTCTAAGTTACCGATCACCACGGAATCCTTGCGCTGCAGCCGGAGAGCAATCTCCCTGGCGACATGGCAGCTCTTGCTTGAAATGGAAAACCTTCTTATATTTTTTCTCTTTTTCCCATTCACTTTCAATTCTCACAGCATCTTTATAAGACAAGTCTGTTAATGTGTCACCTTCACAATCCTTATGAGGTTGTCTGAAATCACCTACTACTGTATATTTACTTTCCATATTATAAACTATCCTCCGATATTGATATTTAAATCCACGGTTTTTACTGATACTCCATCCATTTTCCCGGTTCTGTAATATTCATCCGTATCAAAAAACAGAATGCGACCATCATCTTCCCCAGCATCTTCACTTCCGGCAAGTGCAATGCTTACACCATTTTTTATCAGTGTGTTTTTTAATAGCGTTAGTGCCGCGCTTATCTCCATCTTCGTTTCTTTTTTCATATCATGCCTCGCTTTCTCTGTATGGTTTTGGCATCGGCATCCAAGCGTTCACAAACAGACCATATGCCGCATATCTTTTCTCATCGTCTCCCGGATAAAATACACCGTTTCCGTCCTTATCAACTTCATATCTGCCAATGTCCGGCAGCGTAAAATTATCAAATGAAACCATGATGTATTTATCATCTTCCGGAAGTCTCTCACTTACCGGAATCCACTGTCCAAACTCTGGCTTCTTCGCTACTGTTCTCATACATTCAACCATGTTTCTCCACCAACCTCTCCTTACGCTGGAGTGCATACGGCTTTTCCCGGAATCGCTCCAACGCTTTTTCGCTTTTCTTCTTTTCGTAGCTGTTATATTTTGCCGATCTCACCACTTCCTTGTACGCTTCTCTAACCACGTGTTCCCGCCTCCTGTCTTGCTACATATGCACCATAACTTATTCCAAGCTTGCTGCAATACATTGTTTTTGCGTTTGTGGCATCAAACTTTTTGCCGCACATCGCGCATCTTTTCTCGTAGATCACATGCTTAAACATTTTTCTCCTTTCTCCCCAGGGCGTGTCCCCCGGGGATGTCCATTGCCTCCAAGTGCCTGTGATATAACAATTAACCAAAAGTTGGGAAATCCCATTTGTGGTACACCAGATCCCGCTCATCCCACTCTTTGTACTTTGACTTTAAGTGCTCACGGAAGATCTCTATCATTTCAGCGCGCAGTCCCTTACTGCCGTTATCCAGCAGCATATGATGATAGCGGCATCCTACTGCGCCGTTTTTCTGTATTCCAAGACCGCCCTGTGATTTGTTGATAAAGTGCATGATATCTTTGATCTGGTACAGCATCGGGTCTTTGTTCTCCATATGGTACCGGCGCGAACAAAAGATGCACTGTCCATCGTCTCTAAATGCAATCAGCCGCCTTGTATCCTCGTCAAACTGGTACTTAAGGTTTTTACTCGTCCTCTGCCGCATCCTGCTGGTCCTCCATATCCTCAATTCGCATCTGGATGGCGTCCTGGATCTCTTTAATCTCGTTCTGGAGATCAACAATCTTTTCTGCCTCATCCTTGATCTGTGCCGCCATCTCTGCCACCTTTTCCCAGCTCTGCATGCTGATTCGATTTCTCAGCGCCACCTCATGTGCCGATAGTGACTCCGCCCAGTAGTGCTTCTTTGCCTCCAGTTCCGCGACTTTCGCTGATCGTCTGCCCTCTACATGGCTTGTCTGGTTTGCCTTTGCTGTATCTTCCTCCGACTGCTGCTCCTGCGGCTCATTCTCTCCTGTGCTTTGCGCCGATCGCTCCCGCTGTTCATCCTCTCCGATGCTTTCCGCCGGCTGTGACTGCTTCTCGCTTTCTGTGCTCTGCTCCTGCACTTCGTTTTCTCTGTTCTGCCCTACTGACTGCCCCTGTGGTGCTTCCGGCTGTCCCTGTGGCTTCTCTTCGATCTTTTCCTCTGGTTTCTCTGCCAGCTTTTCTTTCTTTGGCTTTGGCGGCAGCTGCACATGGCTCTCCTTTTTTGGTTGCACCGGTGCAACCGGCTCTTTTTTCACCGGCTCCGGATATGCCAGGTTATACAATTCGCTCCACTGTTCTTTTGCGTCTGATCCGCCGCACATATCCATGAGCACCTGCGCCGCATCTGTCTTGCTGTATGTATGTCGCTGTCCGTCGCGGATCAGCATCACTGATACCTGCTCGCTGTTCTCATCGATTTTGACTGAGCATCTGCCCTCTCCCGGAATACGGGTCATAATCAAGATAAATCCCCCTGGCGCGAGTGTATTTACCAGCGCTTCTGCCGTGATCTCCCCGGTGCGGCACCGCTGTGCCTCGTCCCAGATTTGTGCATAGTTCTCCGGCGTATCTTTTCCCCACTGGTACAGTGCCTTGTCCAGCGTGTCGTCGAGCGACTGCTGCACCTCGTCCTTTTCCTCCAACATCACCTCGATGTCCGTTTTTTTCTTCTCTTCATCCACCTCGTCCTTGATCGCTTTAATCTCTGCCTTGCTCATTTCCGGACTCAGCATCTCATTGACCTCTTCCGGTAGCGTCAGCATCATTGCCAGCTTCGCGTAGCCATAATCCTTATACTCCTCGCGCAGCTCCAGTGAGTAGCCATCTTTGGCAAACCGATCATTGATGTTGATAAACCTCGACACCTGCGTCTTTTCCAATCCGAACTCTTTTAACGCGAACTCATTGACGCTCGCATAGCCGGAGCCCTCAAGAATCCTCGTATCCCGTGCCACTTTTAACATGTACCCGATCCGCACAAACGATTCAGCCGCCCGCTGCAAATCTGATCTTAAATCCTGCTTATACACGGTATAGTCTGTGTATGTAATCACGTCGCTCCCATCATGTCTCTGTTCCATCAGTTCTTCCATCCCTTACCTCCTTATACTGCTGCCAGTATCTTTGTCTGCTTTATCTGCTCTCTTTGTTCTTCCATCTGTCTTTTCTCGATCTCTTGGGTCCACTGGTTTAAAATGCTTTGTATCTCTTCTTTGTCTGGTTGTCTGTCATATGCCCCATACCACTGTCTTATTTTCCCATTCCATTCCACCTCTAGCGTATAGTACGGCACCTCTTTGTCGTCTTTCTTTCGCAAAAACAGTATAAATGTCTGCCGGCTCGCCATTTTAGCCATATATTGATCCGATGCTCCTACGCAATGATGCTGCCGTCGTCCCTCTTTTGTGATGTCAGATGCCTTTTTAGGGACAATAATCATATATTTTTTTGTTTCAAAGGCAAAGTGTTCTGCATTCCTCTTATAATCTTTTCTGATTTGCGGGAATTTTTTTTCTACCTCCCGATCCCGCTTTTCATTCTCTTCTCTGTTTTTCTCTTCCGTGTATTTGTCATGGAATTCCCGCATTCTTGCGTTTCTGCTCACAATCTCATCGGTTACATCCATTCCCCGTTCTTCGGCCATATCCAGATAGTCATTATAAAGTCTTCTTGTCTCCTCAAACCTCATTTCATTTTATCCATCTGCTTTTTCAGATAGTTAAGCATCCTCTGCATTGTCATTCCTGTTCTTGATGCTGTTAAAATGAGATTTGCTACATCAATCTCATTTTCCTCAATGCAGCGCAAGCCCTCATCTGTCAGTCTGTCTCCGCTGTTTTGCTCATACCTCAAGGCTTGTACCACGTTCTGTCCCCCATCAATCTGCCTCAGTCTCGAGAACTCCTGTTTATTTAATTTCAACACCTCGTTTATTCTTGGGGCTTCTCTGTCAAAAAAAGTTCTGTTTACATCTCCTTCCATTATTTCTCTCATAAGTTTATGTAAACCGCTTTTTCCCAGATATTCGACAAACGGAAAGTCTTCTAATATCCCTAAAATATGCGTTGCATTTATTTCTTTTCTTTCTCCTCCACCGAACAGCTTCTTCAGGTTCATTCTGGCAAATGGTTTCCCTTTTAATTCCCTCCTTAAGTTTGGTGTATACATAAGCCTTTCTTCGTGGTACCACCAGTATCCCCACTGTGAGCGGCGACACTGGTGGCACCATCTTTCTACCCCTGTGTACTTATACTCTCCGTATTCAAATACCTCCTCGCTCCGCAGATCAAGTGACAGCCTTTCTCTATTTTTTTCAAATTTTCTAAACTCTGCCACTTCCCATCCCTTGTTATGCCTTCGTGTTATTTTTGTGTGGAAGTACCGCAAGATGTAGCCACTTCTGTCATTGAGTCTTTGCAGGATTGCAACATCCGCTTCCTCTTCTACGACCTTTTGTTTATTCCACGATCTATACGTTGCATCTACTCCGCACTTTGGGCATTTAATTTCTGCCCCATGCTTTGGTGCTCCACCCACAGTTGGTGCATCCATATACTGACCGCAATGCGTACAGTACACTTTTGGCCATCTATACGGTCTCTCTCTCTCGTAAAATAAGGTTTCTTTGAAGCAATTTTTTATTACCCAGTCATCAAAATTTTTTGGTAATTCCGGCACCTCCTTCATTGTTGCATCTATTTCTTCAATCTCGCTTCTATGCTTCCGGTACAGTGCCTCTTCTTTCACTGCACTCTGAAAATCAAGTACCGCCTGGAAGACATTTAGGTTTTTCCCCGTATCAAAATAATCATTTACAAGTTTCCTCGTGGCGTCCGTCTGCCACTCCTCATACATGTGCAGATAATACAATCCCTCCCAACTCAGCATGTTAATCTTCGCTGTGCGCCATTTTTTTGTTTCCGGCTCATAGGTCAGGTATTTTTTCTCCTTTTTATTCACATAGATCTCATATACCGGCTCCCGCGACTTCTGTCTCAAACTTAATCTGGTGAAAACTGCCACCTTCAAAGTTTCTTCCTCTACTGCTGCCATAAAGTACCTTCCATACCTGCACTTCGTTATTTTCCGCGTTCCCTTGTATCCATAGTGATTTTCATACTTTATCTCATCGTCCTTTGCCTCGTCCTGCTCCGCCGTGTGCAGCATGTGCGCCGTTGCTTGCATTTTTTTCATTTCCAGCAATTCTTTTTTCTTCATTTTTCGCGCCTACTTTCCAAGATAGTACGTCCGGATGATCTCTCTTGCCGTAGCCATGCCCGGAGTTCCGCTCGCTACTCTGCTTGCGGTCACTCCAGCTTCTTTGAGGATTTCCTTGTCTATGTCTTTCATGTGCTCAAATGACCACTTGAGCAACGCGGCGATACAACCCCGCAGTGATTTTCCTTTTCTTCTCACTGCTGCCGCCATCTCCTCTGATTCCGTACACTGGATCCGGATATAACCCAGCCAGTCCTCCATGATCTGTTCCGGCTTGAGTTCTTCGCACTCTACTTCCAGTTTACCGAGTGCCGCCGCGATCGGTGACGCAAGCACGTCCATGCATTCATCAATGTAGTCCTTGGCATCCTCTTCATCGATTCCGTTCTCCTTGGCCAAGGCGATCAAACTCTCCGTATCTCCCTCTTTGAGCAATCCCGCGGCGCTCATGTTCAGCTCTTCCGCGCTGTCAAATTCTCCAAACTTTTCGTATAAACTCATACTTTTCGCTCCTTTCTCTCCATCTCTGCATGTAGCCTTGCAGTGTACGCGTTACCGCGTCGGATCTCCAATGTGTATAAATTCCCCTGTAGCGCCGCCATAAGCTTCTGCCACAGATCCCGATTCTTCACTTCTGTGCCTTTCACGGTCTTCCACCCGCTTTTGATCCACTTTTCTACGTGTCCATCATCTTTCAGCCCCTGGTACAGGTACTCCGACTCTGTGTAGAGCGTCAGGACACATTTCTCTCGCATCCGTGCGAGTGCCCGCAACAGTGCGATCAGCTCCGCCCGATTCTCATTCACGTTCTCCACCGGCTCGTAATCGAATAGCACGTCTGGCTGCTTGTGTCCTTCGGCGTAATATTCCAGGGCATATCCAATATGCCCGTTTTTTCCCCATCTTCCCCGTATTGACGTGGCTGTATAGATGCTCACTGCTCTCATCCGCTATCACCTGCCCTCTTTCCGCATATTCCCCCGTATTCCAGCCGGATTTCCGTATAGTAGAAATACGTCATTCCCGTATACGGATTCTTGCCGTATCTGATGCTGTCTCGGTCTATGTAGTATCCCGGTGACGGCTCCGGTCCGTTTTCCACCAGCTCCCGCACCGTTCGTCTGCGATACACGTGTTCTTCCGGCTGTGGCTGTCTCAGCCCTTTGCTGCAGCTATACGCCGAGAAGATCTTTCTGTCCTCTTCCTCGCCGAACAATGTGAGTTGGCCGCTGATCTCCTCCTCTTTGAGTGGCTTTGTGATGTATTCCGCCAGATTCTTGTAATCTCCATCCTCATAAAGTGGTGTGAAGTGTACGTTTTTCCCGTATTTCCGCCATACTGTCTGTATGAGGGCTGACGTCCCGCCGCCCGGCACCCGATTAACCACCATGTGCATATGAGGACCGCCTCTTTCTCCGATCTCCAACCGGCATATGTATCTCAGCGCTGCATCTCTTTTTTTGTATGCTCTGCGTAATTCTGTTAAAAAGGCTTTCCGGATCGCCTTGAGATCCTTCCCCGACATTCTGGTTCCCGCTGGGAACTTACATGTGATCCACAGATCGCCCTGACCAAAGTTCTCCCGGATCAACCGGAGCACCGTCTTCTCCTTGTTCCACTGGTTCTGTTTTCGGATCTGCTCCGGCGTGGCTTTCTTTCTCGGACCTCTCTTCTCTCCCTTGGCTCCGAATCGCCCCACAAACTTAAACTCATACTCGGTGTACTTATCCCCGCCCGGTCCATACCGGTACACCATCTTTCTGTGTGCCATATCTTCCCCTTGTGTCATTGTGTCAAACTTTAATATACTGATACTGCTAAATGGGGCAGGGCTTTTGCCCTGTTTTTCTTGACTTTTTGGCATACTACGGGTATAATATAGATGTTAATTCATGGTTAATTTTTTTACCTGAGCATTGGAGCCCCAAATCCAATGCTCTCCTTTTTTATGCCAAAGTCATCACGTTTTGGTACGTGTGTTTGCTGTGAGCATATCCGCCTTTGTAGATGCACCATTCATCTGCTTTCATTCTGCGATCTGCTCGGATCAATCCCTCTACAGGCTCGTCCGTCTGGCGTGTGCCGAACAATCTCACCATAAGCTCCTCGTCAGCTCCGCAAAACAGTGCAATCATCGCCGCCCAATCAGCGCACAAAGCAGCCTGCAGGTACTCTTTCCGGCTTATGTAGTGATCGAACCACTCCGCCTGCTCGAAAAGCTTCTTTTCCAACTCTTTCTCGCTCAGCATCTCTCCATCTCCCTACTCTCTGGTATGCATCCTCTACCTGCACCTGGTCAAATCTCGCCATCAGCGCATCTCTTGCGTCCTTATCCATCTCGATAAAGCTTGACACCCGTGCCGCATACTCATGCGTCGATGCCGCTCTCGCATACTCTCCTGCCGCGTACTGCTCCGCAAACTCTTCCGGCAGTTTCTGCAAGTGTTCTAAAATCTGTGTTACTGTCTGCATCTTTTCTTCCTCACTTTCCCGAAAAATAATGATCTCCGACTTTTTTCCAGTGCGATCCATACTCCGGCCACGTTCCTTCCCGGAAGTAGTACACGCCCGGATGTCCTCTCTCCTCCAGCTCCATCTCCACAGCTTTGTACGTTTCCGGCGACGGCTCCCACACCTTGTCCATGCCGCCATCCCAGTAAGATGTAAACTGGCCGCTCTGTGTGATGACTGATGCAATGTCATCTCCCCACACTCCCGATCGGTCATCCACCCGGTTGAGGATCACATCCACTACCAGGCGCTTTCCCTCCAGACTCTGGTTTCCCGCCTCTGCCTCCACGCAGATAGCAAGCAGCTCCAGACTGTCCCAGTATTCCTCCTCTGCAATCTCTTCCGGCGTCATCTCGTCAATCTGTGGATCCGGTTGCACCGGTGCAATCTCCTGCCCTTTCACGATCGACGCTTTCTCTTCCACTGCCGGTTCGTGTTCCAGTTCCGCCGCCCCCACAGTGTACGGGCTCCGGCTCGCCGTCCATACATAGATAGCCACTGCTGCCAGTATCACCATCACGATGTACACTGGCTTTTTGTTGTTTACCATGCTTGTCCTTTCCGCCCGGTTGCTCCGGGCTCTAAAAATATGCTTCCTTGTCTTTTCCTCTCTGCTCGCTTATAATTGCCTTATCAGCACTGCCATGCTGAAAATACTCATAAAACGTGAGGTGTGTCTATGTGGAAATATGCAAGTCCAATAGGTCCTCTGTACATCAAGAGGCTTACCAACGGTCATTACGGTCTGATTTACCAGAACACCGTTTGGGAATCTTGCGCATCCCCAGAAGCTGAGGCAGATAACGTCTATATGCACTGCACCGGCTTATTTGAATGGGATGAACTCGATGGCCAAGTCCCTGATGTTCCATCCGACTTGAGTGAATGGGAACTTATCTGATTTTACGAATCGGGCGCCGTTGGGTTATCACTGGCGCCCAATTTGTAAAGCGTGCTTGCAATGTGGTTCAGCATCCTTAATCCTTCGTTGATATCCGCAAGCGGTCTTTTGCTCTCTATCATCTCCTGCACCATGTCTGCGTAAGCCTCCGCGATCCCAACCACTTTCTTCTGTAAGTTTTCTACGTCGCTCATGATCTTGCTTCCCTCCCTTGTTCTTTTTTGCTTCTTTCCTGCGCTTTCAACAGCCGCACCGCCGCTTTATACAGTTCGTCGTGATGCCGCGCCTCTTCCTCCGGCGTTCGGACCGGGATATGCACGATGTTCCGCCCGGTTGGATATTCGATTATCTTGATGGTCTCTGCCTTGTCGGTCGTCATGTGCGCACCTCCTCGCTCCATTCTATTCACGGCTATTTGTCCGCCTTGCATCTTCCTTTTTAGAAAGATTTCTCACTGCTGCCGCAGCCCTTATACAAGCTGCGGCTCTTCTTTGGTCACCGCTTCCATGCGCTCGCGCGCCGCCAGTACATCCACGCCGGTCTTGAGCAGCATTAAGCTGTAGCCGTCCAGGTGGGTAAGCTTCTCAGTGATCTCGCCGATGTTTTTCTTTCTCTCATCTGCATTCTCTCTTGCCATATGTTTTCCTCCTTTATGTGTCTGATTTGTTATCTGTGTTTACATCATAATAATTTCTATTTACTTTGTCAATAGCTTTTTGTAAATTCAGTTTACTTTTTTGTTGACTTTTTATCTTATACTGTTATAATTAAAGTTGCGGAAGGGAGTGTGCTATGAACGAGAGAATTAGACTTTTACGCAAACAACTCGGTTTAACTCTTGAAAAGTTTGGTGAACATCTTGGAGTCAGCAAAGTCGCAATCAGTCGCATCGAAAACGGAATTAACAATGTTACGGATCAGATGTCCAGATCTATTTGCCGCGAATTTAATGTGAATGAAGAATGGCTTCGCAATGGTACCGGCGAGATGTTTGTCGTACCAGAAGATGAAACTGCTGCCATCGTCTCTGATCTATTGGAATCCAGAAACAATCAGTTTTACGACTTGATTCTGGATATCGTGAAAACTTATCAGACTTTATCCCCCATGGATCAGGAGATTATCAAAAAGTTCTGTCAGCAGCTTGCCGAGACACAAAAAAACCGGAAAGATTAACGTCTTTCCGGTTTTTTATGTCTTGAATTATTTACAAACGAGATTTCTATATGTATAGTTATGTCATAGGTAAAATGAAAGGAAGGTCAGCTTATGTTCATACTATTTTTTATTCTTTTCTCCGTGTTAATCATCTTTCTCTATGTTCATTTTTGTTCACGCTCTACAAATTTACAAATTTATAATAACGACATCATCGATGACGATAGGGTTGACGATTGTTATGATGGCATCGACGAAGATGAGATTGGCGATTGTTATGATGACATCGACGAAGATGAGATTGGCGATTGTCATGATAACACTGATGGTGATAACCAGTCAAAAGAACATGTATACATCGACTATACTGTGCCTCATCGTTATTGTTTTTATAAAATAAAGGGAAAAAACCCTGCTACCAATCGCCGGAAAAGCGATTATGTGGTTGCATCCACAAACGCATCTGAAGACGAAATTATTTCTCGAACCTATCTCCTTCCGCCTTATGAAGTAGAACCTTATTTTGATGCCCCTACTGATGGTCAATTAGAATGTGCAAAAAAATTAGAAATATGTCTTCCAGATCAAGCTACTAGCAATGATGTTTCATGCCTAATCTCGAGATGCCATGAGGATTATGGTGATAAGATTGTCTCCCCAGAATTGATAGATTACGCCGCCAATTACGATATGCTTATTTCTCCCTATTGCAGCGAAATTCGCGCCGCTCGTGAAGTTATTGCTGGATTGGGCGATGATGATTCCTTTGCTTTTTGGATGTACGTGATCTTTTGTGTGCGATCTAATATTCCCGTAAAAAATTTAGATATGCTTCCGAATAAAGATGTGTTTTATGGTTTGTCTGACAATCCTATGTATGACGACTTTTTTAATTTTTTTATCACTGACGGTTTAAATATTAGATACCTTTTTGAGCATAAGAGATTCTCCTGTTCTAAAAATTCAGGTAATGCAGAACTTTTAGATATGATCTTTGATTATATTTCTAAAAATGTCACATTTTGACTTTGTAATATTTTGCGCCATATCGAATTGCTATATTTAAAAAGCGGCGAAGCTTTCATACTTCGCCGCTTTCTCTTTACTCTACAATTTCCATCTCGTCCTGCGTTTCAAAATCTGATCCGATCAAAAACTCTCCGTCTTCATTCACGTCGTAGATCTCGATGGCATACTCTTCTACCGCCCAGAATGGCACTGCATTCCTCATGTATCTCGCTGTTGCCTTTGGCATCTTTTCAAGCGCTGCCTTTGCATCCTCCAGATTATCAAATTTCTTGATAGGCTCCGGATCTGTATCACGCCCGATCGTGCATCCTGGTGTCAGCTCCTCTTTCCCACTAAGCTCTGATTTTTTGATCTCCGCTGTAAACTTCTTTAATTCATATACCGTCATACTTTTTACCTTTTCCTTTCCTCTCAGTATCTTTTCTACGATCAGCTTCTCCATGTACTGTGGGCATGGACGCTCTCCCAGTTCCCAGCTTGTTAGTGTTCGGTATGGGATCTCCAGCCACTCAGACACTTCCCGTCTCGATAATCCTACTTTTTTTCTTGCTTCCTCTATCGTCATTTCTTCATTCTCCATCTTTGTATCTCCTTTCCTGCCGTTCCCCTTGCTACAATTATATTATATGCACAGTGTGTATATTTGTCAATACTTATTTTGCACAGTGTGCATATTTTTATAACAAAAAAGCGGAGCTACTGCTCCGCCACTCTTTCTTTATGTTTCTTTATCAATGTCATAAGCTGGCACATAAAGAGATAGTCACCGTCCCCCATGCCATCCACTTCTCCTTTGATCTTTTGCTTCAGTTCCTCTGTTCTCATAGCTCTTCCTCCTCTGTAGTTTAAATCCCCCTATCTGTAAAACAGCTCTCTTACATCAACACCCAGCGCGTCCGCCAGTCGGAAAGCTACGTCTACGGATGGATTTGTGGTCTTTCCATTCTCCAGACTGTTAATTGTGCTTTTTGATACGCCAGATCTCTGTGCCAGCTGACCTTCTGTCCATTCTTTTTCCCATCTATACTGCTGCACTTTATTCCTCATGCGATACAGTATACATGGTTTCTGACACCTTTTTTACTGGTAAGTTCTGGCAGATGTGCTTCGGTTGCCTTATTTATATCATATATTTTGTCCGGCGTGTGCTACACTTTTTCTCGAATTTACACGAAATCGCATGGTTATTCTCGGTTGAAAATGGTATGTTATAGATTTACATTTTTCCATATTTTTACGACCGTGCAGCTAAACTTGACAGATTGCTTTTTTCGTGGTGCAATAATCTCATCTTTGTTGCACTGGTGCAACTTTATCATTTTTAGCCGTTGGGGAGGCTTATCATTATGCTTACAAACTATTTAATCTATTTGAGAAAATCCCGCGCAGACAATCCAGATATGACCGTGGATGAGGTACTTGCAAAGCATGAGACCATCTTACAGGACTTCGCACGCTCTGAGTTTGGTGAGGAGATCCCGGAGCGCTTTATCTTCCGCGAGGTCGTCTCCGGAGAAACCATTGCCGCACGTCCCATCATGCAGCGTCTCATGCAGCTGCTTGAGTCCAGCAACGTAAAAGGTGTGCTCGTGGTTGATCCGCAGCGTCTCTCTCGTGGTGACCTTGAGGACTGCGGGAAGATCGTGAATGTTTTCCGATATACCGGCACACAGGTGCTCACTCCACAGCGATCTTACAACCTCGCGGATGAGTACGACCGCAAGTTTTTCGAGCTGGAATTGACACGCGGGAATGACTATCTCGAGTACACCAAAAAGATCCTTTACCGTGGACGCACCGCCTCAGTCAAACGTGGAAACTATATTGGCTCTGTAGCTCCATATGGCTATAAAAAAATAACTGTGGGGTCTGGTAAGGATGTGCAACATACACTTGAGGTGATCCCGGAAGAGGCTGAGGCGCTCCGCCTTATGTGCCATTTATACCTGGATGAGGGCATGGGATTCCAAGCGATCGCTCATCAGCTTGATGCCCTTGGATTCCGCCCCCGCAAAGCGCCGCAGTGGTCTCCTGCCGCGATCAAAGGCATGATTGAAAACCCTGTTTATATCGGCAAAATTCGGTGGAACTGGCGCAAATCGGAGAAAAAAATGGTCAACGGCGAGATTATCCTGAGTCGTCCCAAAAACAAAGATCCTCATGATTACATTTACGTTGATGGTCTGCACGACCCCATCATCAGTGAGGACGTGCACCGTGCTATCCTTGCCAAGCGTGGCACAAATCCATGTGTGCGAAAAGGCGCCGAGCTTAAGAACCCCTTTGCCGGGCTACTCTGTTGTGGTCGCTGCGGTCATGCTATGTCTCTCAAGCGCTCTACTTATAAGCGCCAGCCCGGACGCATGACCGAAAGCTTTTTGTGCGATAACCAGTCAAACTGTCATACAAAGTCCGTACTGTATGCCGCTCTCTATGACCGGGTTGTCCAGACGCTGGAGGCGTCCATCTCTGATTTTGAGATACTTCTAAAAAATGATGATGACGGATTCCAACGCAGCAATCTTGCTATCATCCAGACGCTGGAGTCCGAGATCGAAAAGCTCCACGCAAAGGATATGCGTCAGAAAGATGCCTTTGACGATGGGATCTACTCAAAGGATGAGTACTTGTCCCGAAACGCCAAGGTACAAGAACAGTTAGAAAAAGCTCATCAAGCGCTCCAGGAAGCGCGCCTGGCAACCTCTCCTATCGTCGATTATAGGGAGAAGATTGCTCGCTTTACAGATTGTCTCGCGGCGCTCCGTGATCCGGACGTCTCCGCCGCCGAAAAAAACAAGTTTTTAAAAACCTGCATAAAAAAAATCACGTACCACAACCATATGGAGTCTAAAGCCGGCATTGGTCGGTACGTGGAGAACGTGTTTGATCTTGATATAGAGTTGTTATAATTCATTTCCAACATCGCGGTGCAGATTCCTCTGTGCCAATATCGGTCAGCAGCCCCGCCACCTTCCGATCCGGCATGCTGTAGCGCTGCGACAGGTAACGAAACGATGCTGCCGCTTCTCCGTCCGGGCCGCCGTACTGCGACAAAATGATCTGCGCGATCTTCGCATTGGGGCTTGTGATGTTGACCGGGTACTGCAGGCGTCTCTCATAATTCCACATTAGCAGCCACCTCCTTCCCACGGCAGGGGCTGTTTTGCCCAATCCCAGTAAGCATCTGGATTTGCCGTATCAATCGTCAGCGGTCCGAATTTGTCCGCATACACCTGCATGGCATTTCTGCGCATTTCTATATGATGATTGAAGTAACAGATCGCTTCCGCATCTATGGGATGCGTATCCAGATACTCCGTAATGTCCACCACAGCAAAGCTCACCATATTGATCCAGTGCAGAAGCTGTGCCTGATTCATCTGTGTCATCTGATTCATCAGCAACGCCTGCACCCCCTTCCCACTGCCAGAAACGGCTTATCAAGTTCTGGGAATATGGTTCCGGTTTCAAGTGCCTTATCCAGTTCGTAGGTCGTTTTAAAGTGCTGCCAGGGAACATATGCCATCGCAACCACATATTCCGGCTGTCTATCAGAAGCTGCATCCGGTTCACACGCACATCGGCTGCGCGTGTTTCCTGCTGCATTGTAATTTCTCATGCGGCTCTCCTATTATGATATCTTCCCTTTACTCTATGCCGCATCCCATTCACTTGTGCTAATCTCCCTCGTTAATTTTATCTACTGCATTTAAAATCTTCTCCATCTGGGGGCGCATGCTTCCGACCTTGTCTAAAAGCTGTTCTGCCTCCTCTTTCTGCTCGTTGACCTGCGAGAGATTGTTCTCAATCCGTGCGCGCAGCTTCTGTCTGCGCCCGATCAGTCCGTGCTTGATCTCCACCATCTCCTTGGGATCGACGAGCGCAACTGCTTGTGTTACCCACACATGCGCATCGTACAGTTGATAATTGGAGAGCATGCGCACCAGTCTGCCGTTAAAATATTCCAGATCCTCATTGGTTCTCTGATATTTCTGGCGTTCCTTGACCGCCTCCAGATAATACTGCCACTGGTTTTCCAGTTCTCCAGCACTTTTTACATGGTATTTTTCACACGCATAATCGACCGCATTAGCAACATTGATATATTTCAGCTTGACCTTGTTAAGCAGAACAATCGCACGGTTCTGGCTCCGCTCCGCCACCTGTATCTCCGACAGGTCATTCTGGATTTTCATGTAAATACCGCACACCACCACCGCAGTTGCAAAGATCAGTCCCATCCACGCATAGTAGAAATCCTTTTCCAGAATAATCTGTAAAATTCCGAACACCACCGCGAGCGTCACCGCCAGACCGACAATAATATACAGCACATTTTTTAACTTTTTCTGCTGATGGTCCAGGTATTCCTTGCGCAGATTCCACTCGGACTTTTCCCGCTCCAGATACTTCATATCCCTCTGCAGCGTGTCACGGTGCAGTTCGTTGGTCTTAAAACGTTTGATTGCCTCCGGCAGTTCGCGTTCCTGCTGCTCTAACTGTGTAAACTGCGCGTCCGACAACTTCTTGGAGGAGTTGAGAAATTCCGTGCGCGCCTTGTTTAACTGCACCACATTTACCGCGATCTCAGAAATCTTATCTCTTTCTTCCTTCGGTATCTTCTCCAGAGTCTCAATATCGTTCAGATAGGACGTCACAATCCGGTATTCTTCCTTCTCATCGTCCAGCTCCTTGGTCAACTCAATCATCTGCTCTAGGCGCTCCACCACGTACTGTTCAATCTTACCGGTATTTTTGTAATCCTTTTTTGAGAGAACCGTTGTATTTAATTCTCCCATCTTACTCTCAAAATCAGGTTCCTTTTTCTTTCTCTTCCAAAAAAACATCGTTTCACGCTTCCTCTATATTCTGCAATTTTTCCGATAGGTATCTTTCCACTCTGCAAGCATTCCTGCAATTTCATCTTCCTGCCCGTCGGCAAACAGTCCGTCCACCTGCTCTTCAAACTGACGGATCTCCTCCGTCCGGGAAAGCTCGGAAAGTCTGTGCGCCGCCTCCGCCGCCTCCTCTGCCGTCATGCCGCATTCCGCCGCCGTATTCTTGAATCCGTCATCATCGTGCAGACACCGGTACGCATAGAGACATTCGCGGAGAGATTCCGGATTTTCATTGAGTCCGTACGCCTTCCGGTAACAGTCCGCTGCTTCCCGAAACCGGAATAATCCAGTATACGCTTTTCCCATGTTATGCCAGACATTCCCGACCAGGATCGGATTCTCCGCTGCCTGATTCGCAAGCAGCGTTCTGTACGCCGCGATAGCTGCCGCATAGCGCCCGTTTGTCACATAGCGGTCAGCGCGGATCTTGCTGCACTCGTATTCGGATTTGTGTTCCAGCTCCGCGATCTGCTGCGCAATCTGCGCGATCTGCATTCTGTCACAATACCCGCTCTGCGACAGCAGACAGGTCACAAACTCGGACAGGGTGCCGCCTTTTCTCACAATCTCCCGAAGGGCATCTGCAGCATCTTTTAGTTTCAGTTCCCGTTCCAGCCAGTTGCAGAGATCCTCATTCATAAAATCACTGCGGAGCAGATAGACATTGTGGCAGATATAATAACTTAATTCCTCCAGCGAGTAAACGCCGATTGCCGCCTCCTCCACATAATATGGAAATGCCGCCATATTCTGATTGCACAGAATCAATTCTCCCATCGTCTTCTCCCACACCTCTACGGATTCTCTTCCGAAAATTCCATCCGGTAATCCCACACTTTATCCGAACTCTTAAATAATTCCCCGAATCCAAGATCCCGGATCTGGATCCAGACCTTTGTATCCGAAACCGGTTTTGCCGTGATGCGAAGCCTCGTTGCCTTGTCCGGGCGTTCCGGCAGATCCAGAAGCTTTAGCTTCTCCACCTTCGCCTCCCGGGTTCCCGGCGGCTGCAGCCAGAAATCAATCTCCGGCGTTCCCGCAAGGATCACTTCGCACATTCCCTGCGTCTCGTACCAGTTGTCCCCTGCACTGATCAGCGTATAGAACTCTGCTTTTCCCATATTCCGGACTTTTAAGCTGACATTGACTTTCATCTCATTGTCACCCAGATATACATAATCCCAGTTTTCCTGCTGTTCACTGCACAAGGCGGCGTAGCAGGCCCCCTTGGAGTACAGATTCTTCCCGACAAACGCTCTCCTGCCCTGACACAGAAACGCCACGGACTGTTTCATCCAGTCCCCGTCAAATCCGTCTCCCGTCAGGTACACCGACGAGACAATATGTCCGCGGAAGCAGTCCTTTAGAATGCCAAGAAAATTCTCGTCCCGGCTGTCCGCATTCATCCGGCGCACTTCCTCCGCCAGCGAGATCAGCTGCGGCGTCGTGCGTTTTTCCTTATATAATCTGCAGCAGCGGATATCCTCCCTGCGGTAATCGAACAGATACACGTCGTGCATCGAAAGTTCCGGCACCTGATGGTAGGCAAAATAGTAAAAACATTCTTTCCGGTCAAGCAGCTGCAGCTTTTCCCGGTCAATTCCAAGCTTCGGCGCCATCGAAAGGAACAGCTCCGTCGCCTCCCGCGACAGCTTTTCCATACAGATGACCAGCCGTTCCGGCTCCCATCTTCTGTCGGGGCCGCATGCCAGTCGTATCAGTTTTTTCAGATAGAGGGTCAGCAGTTCCTCCGCCGGATAGGTCTCCCCATCCACAAAAACCTTCTCACCGCCGACCGCCCGCGAGAGAAGTCTGCCGTTCGCCTCCTCGCCCTGTGCAATGGCAAGCCGCACTGCCTCCTCGCCGACAAACCACTGCCCGATTCCTTTCTTCTTGGTAATCAGCGCCGGAATCTGATAGATTTCGCTCCCTGCAATCGCAGAAAAGGTCTCCGGTTCTTTCTTATTCAATTCATAGCTGCTGATCACAGCGTACTGGTCATCCAGATCGATTCCCAGATAAAACCGGTGTTCCATATGTTCCCCTCTCTGTGCTACAATAGCCGGTATGCCTCTTCCGTCACTTTTGTCATGCCATAATAGCGCTTCATCTTCCCGGCAAGCTTCTCTCTGTCATCGAGCGTACACGCCAGCAGCATCTCATTCAGCCATGCGTAGCGGTCTCCGCTGCCCTCTTCCATAATATCCCCGTTGCCCAGGCAGCCGCTCGCCCCGATCTGCCCGTCCGCGGTCTGGCTCTCCAGGATATAATACTGAACCTTCTCCCCGAAGAACAGGATAAAGTCTTTTACATAGATTCCGTCATACATTTCCGTCAATTCATCCGCAAGATATTCCTGCTGTGCCTCCAGCCGGTAATGAACCTCGATCTGCTGCCCCGGCGCGGTGTGATATTCCAGAAAGAACTTATCTGTAAGCTGATATTTGCGCAGCAGCTTTTCGTCGAACTTCCGGAAAAATGCAAAATACAGATTATGCCGGATGCAGGTGTCAAGAAGCTCGTCCGCGATCTTTCTGTCACGCTCCGACAGGTGATTCTCCGAGAGATATTTTAGCAGTGCAATCCGGCAGACGCGGTTTAGATCGCCCCCGGTCAGATAACGCTCCCTGATCTGGCGGAACACATGCTCCGGCACGACGGCGTCCTCCGTGAGATACATATTGGCAAAATAAGAGAGATACGCCATGCAGACCAGATCTCTGCCGCCCCCTGCGCAATAACTTTCGTAGATCTCTTCCATATGCGGCGTGTAATCGGTCGTATAGAGCATCTGTGTCAGAATCCGCTCTTCCAGATCAAACGTGTCGATCTGAAATTCGCCCGCAGCTTTCCACAATTCCGCCATCTGCTTGGTCGGCCCATTAAAATACTTGCAGAGGTAAATCAGCATGACATCGCTGTATTTTCCCTGCCGGAAGGTGCTCTCCGCAAATCCCAGCAGAAAATCATCCTCCTCATAGCCGTGATCCGCGATCGCATAGCTGCAGAGGGAGACGCGCCACTCCGTCTTCAGATAATCGTAGCCGTCGATCTGCACCATCTGATAGGCCTTCTCATAGAGGTGGTTCTCCGTCAGAAGCGCGGCCATCTGCCTGCGCACACTCACGTCGGAAAGTGCCTCCGCGAGCTGCCCCTTCATCAGATCCAGTTCCCCCTCCGAATAGGAAAAATCCCTGCCGTCTTTTTTCTCGTAAGAAATCAGCGCAAGTGCAAGTCTGACGAGATAGGTTCTGGAAAGTCTGCCTGACTGCAGCAGCTGCAATGCATAGGTCTTCTCGGTATCGCTCCATGCCTCCGGCTCCATATGCCTGCTCATATACCAGAGCAGATAGGCGTTCTCCCCCGGTGCAAGCGAGAGACACTGACCCACATACCGCTCCGGATACATCAGCGCCTCATCCTGGTATACCACACTCGAACAGAACCGGTTGCCGTTCGTATCTTCCAGCACAATGCTATACTGTGGCGTATACGCCTTAAAATAGGCGGTTCCGTTCACAAACGACACGCTCTGCGGCATTTTCATCTCCTCATGCCAGATGATGGCTCGGGCGATCTGACGGTTGGTGCAGCTGATTCTGTGTGTGAACAAAAGCGGCGCCAGACTGTGTGCCAGTTCTTCATCCAGTATACCCTTGGGCAGCATCTCATCGTAGATCACCGCCAGATGATCGTTGATGTGCCCCGCCTCGATCTGTGCCATTGCAAACTGCTCCATCGTGCGCTGATATTTCTGGTATACCTCCGGCTGTTTCGTTCTGGCTGCTATGATATTGACAAACAAGACCGCCTTCTGCGTATAGGAAAGCGTACTGTCATACTGGAAATACATCTGAATCATGCGCGGAACTCCGCCCACCTCACGCGCATCCAGCGACATCAGATACGCCTCATAGAGTCCTGTAAGCCTTATCTTCTGCTCGATTCCGAGCTCATACCACCGGTGGTACTCGGTTTCGTAACACTGTGTGCGGATCAGATATGCACAGATGGCAGAAAGCATCTCCTCCTCCGGCTCCACCTGATACGCCGCCTCTAAGATCTCGTACAGTACCCGCGACTTCTCACGCACCTCCGGCAGCAGATGCCTGATCTGCTGTGCAAGTTCCTTTGTGAGGACTCCCTGGCGCATCGCCCACCGCAGGACTTTCAATTCATACGTTCCCAGTCTGGTTAAAAGATAGGGATCCTGCCAGATCAGATAATAGCTTTCCAGATAGAGATACGGGCTGCTGCATCCGCCCTCGATCCATGCTTCAATCGCCTTATACTTTCTTGGACTGCTGTAATAGTAGGATTCCCGCAAAAACAAAAGAATCCAGAACAACAGCGAACTCTTCGGATTCTTCTTAAAAAGGAGTTCAATCTCATCCGTCAGCTTATCGACATAGGACGGTTCCCTCTCAATCAGTGTGCACAGATACAGATAGTATCCCCATTCCGGCGTCTCCCTGTCCCTGCAGCCGCGCTTATAATCCTCCATAATCCACGAAGCTTCCTGCTTCTGCCGGTTCACAATCAACGCCTGCGCTTTCATCAGCGCATACATCTCACACTCCGGTTCCATTGCCATCATATGATCCAGGAGCTCCACGGACTGATTCGCCCATGCGCCGGTCACAATCTTTTTCAGCCGGTAATCAATATATAGCTGTGCAAGCCGCATCCGTCCGCGCTGTAATTCCAGATGCTCCTCCGATACGGCTTTTGCGCCGTCCGTCGTGGCGCACACTTCAAACGTAAGCGTCTGCTCCGGCAGGACAATCGAAAGTCTTCCAAAATTCTTCCCGGCATGCATGGCAGCTTTTTTCACATAATATGGCACTTCCAGTGTGCTTCCGATAAAATCCTCATCCGTCAGCTGACTCTTTTCCGGCAAAAGAAACGGCGCGTCCGACTCAATCGAAATGGAGAGATAGCCCCACTCATCCCGGTGCAGCTTCAGGCTCTCCCTGCGGTCGCCGGCGACCTGCTCGAATGAGGCATGATCCGCAAGAAGCGTAACCGCAATCGGCTTTTTCTGTCTGCACCCGCGCAGATATTCCTCCACCTTCTGCCATGACGCCGTGCCGTCCGCCTCCCCGTCATAGAGAAGACGCTCCCTGACCTCGGAGGGCTTTAGTATATTTTTAAAATGACCGGAATAAAACAGATGATATGCCTCCTGGGCACTGCTTTTTGCCAGTCCCGTAAAATCGTTCAGATTCTTAATGCGTCCCGCAGAGGTATCCGCATACAATCTGGATACAGACACAACAAAAGAAAGGTTATATTCTCCCTGGTTGCAGATTAGAAAAAAATCCCCCTTGACAATATCCCCTTCGATCAGTCCATTGCTATGAAATTGGTACCGGATCCGCACCTCTTCCCCCTCAAACTGGGGTGTCAGACATTCCATTCTGGAATCAGAGGTATAGACTACTCCCCGAAACGGCACATGGTTCGTACTTGTGATAATGAAATCTCCGGTGTAATCTCTACCCTCCGTCACCTCAATGTCGACTTTATCTGCAGAAAAAGAAAGAAGCGGTCTGGCGTATTGGAACTTTCCCCTTGCTAGCTGTTGTATCCGTTTACGCAAATTGACACCTGCTTTTCTATTGCTTTTTTGAACGCAATGACTATAATAGATTATAAACTAATTTGGAGGAGTAATCAATGATAAAACACAAGGACCATTTTCATGGAAGTGATCTCGAGAAAATAGAAGAAATCTACGGCATTAAAAAGGAAGAAATTGTCAGTTTTTCCGCCAATGTCAATCCGTTAGGAGTATCTCCGCTGTTAAAACACACGCTGTCCGATCAAATCGACGCCATTACCAGCTATCCGGACAGGGAGTACACTTCTCTGCGCAGATGCATCGCTGCATACTGCGGAACCGAGACGGAGAATGTCATTGTCGGAAACGGCTCCACCGAGCTGATCTCCCTTTTTATTCAGGTCGAGCATCCGAAAAAGGCCCTTGTCATTGGTCCTACTTACTCTGAGTACGAACGTGAAATCGCGCTGGGCGGCGGCACCACACTCTATTATCCGCTCCGGGAAGCCGATGACTTCAAGCTCAATGTCGAGGATTTTCTCTCGCACTTAAATGAGAGCATTGATCTTCTCGTCATCTGCAATCCCAACAACCCGACTTCCTCCTCGATCCCGCGCAGCGACATGCGCCACATCTTAGACGTCTGCAAGCAGTACGACATCTATGTCATGGTAGATGAGACTTACGTGGAATTCGCCGATAATATGGCAGAACTCACGGCAGTTCCGCTGACAAATTATTATAACAACATCGTGATTCTCCGCGGCACCTCCAAGTTCTTTGCCGCTCCGGGGCTGCGTCTTGGATACGCCGTCACAGGCAACCGCGATCTGATCAAGTCCATCAACACGCGCAAGAATCCGTGGACAATCAATTCTCTTGCTGTCATCGCCGGTGAGACAATGTTCACCGACAGCGCCTACATCAAAGAGACCAAATCGTTGATCTCCTCCGAGCGCGCCCGCCTGTGTAAGCTTTTTAATAAGAATCCGGACTTCAAAGTATACGATCCAAGTGCCAACTTTGTTCTGGTGCGCATCCTGCGCGAAGATCTCACCTCGCAGGATCTGTTTGACCGCGCCATCCGGCAGAAAATGATGATCCGCGACTGTTCGACGTTTCCGTTTCTGGATAATAAATACATCCGGCTCTGCTTTATGAAGCCAGAGGACAACGACCGTCTGATCCGTTGTCTCTTCCATTAGAATTAAAGAGAAGCGGGATCTGTAATATTGGAGGAAAGCAGATAACTGGAAGTTCCGGATAGAACAGACGGCGGCAATTCTGACCGCAAAATCCGGTATTTCTAACCATGCCGCGCTTGGCATCTTCGATGATCCATGTCTTTCCAAGCTTGGAGCACTCCACGGACTGT
>ERZ780154.243-NODE-243-length-49982-cov-8.52336_pt1 | contig 49982 bp, 50 predicted proteins | sample MGYA00511568_ERZ780154 | MGnify/ENA primary metagenome ERZ780154 (study PRJEB29588, sample SAMEA2142525) | human gut metagenome | biome: human gut; feature: human-associated habitat; material: faeces | place: Denmark | collected 2008/2010 ...
CAGTATCTTTTGCAAAAACATATGTCTGATTATCCCTGCTTCTGGTTCCAATATGCTCTGCTCCTGACAATAACTCATATGGCGAAATATCCAGCACCTCGCATATAATCAATATCTTGTCACTTACCGGATTAGTATGTTTTTTCTTCCAGTCACTAATTGAACTTTCTGCAATGCCAGTCTTCCGCGAAAACTCCTTCTGACTCATACCTTTTTCTTTTAATTTTTCAAATATTCTGTCACTTATTGTTTTCATATTCAAATCCTAATAGTTTAATCATTCACAACTTTTAGCCGTTATTAAACGTTCCTTAACCTCAAGTTGTTTTTTATGTTAACACACTTAATATACAATTTCAATAATCCGTATATCCAAATTTATTAATTTATAAAAATTTAATGGTGCCTGACCCCACTGAGTTGTCATTTAGCAAAGTTCAATTTTATAATATCATATTCTTATTATGACGTATAGCTTTCGGCAGCATTCCAATACCAATAGTGGCCAGCGGAATCTTCCCTATACCTCAATACGCTTGTAAAGGAGTAACTATATATATAGTACTGTAAGCTGTTCCTTGAAAAGTACTTCTAATTTTCTTGATTTGCAATGTCACTTTTTTCTTTTTCTTTTATTAATTTGTCTTTATTATTTATATAAGTGACATGAAGTTCCCGTACAACATCAATTTTTCCTTGAAGTCTCCTACAATCATCTATTGATAATGTTAATTTAGGACTTATAATTCCGTCAGTTTCATTTTTTATTTTCCAATGTATATTTTGAATATCTCTATCTGTCCAAATATCCCATAATGCACGATTTACTGTCCATTCATGATTGTTATCTTCACTAACTATTTTATCGACACTTCTAAAATTGAAATTTGTTTCATCATATATTTTTCCGAGTTGTTTGATATACTTTTTTATCTCTGAAGATACTTTACCAGGTTTTAACGTAATATATAAATCATCTAATATACTTTTTACAATATTGAATGTGTTTTCATCTTTTTCTTTATATGCTTTTTTTATCTTTCGACTAATATGTCCTTGTCCAAAAATATCGACCACAATAGTAGAAAGATTGTCTGTAACCTCAATTACGCTAAAGACAAACGTAAATCCTGTAAAAATATTGATTTTGTCAATATTTTCTACATCTTTGCTAAAATAAACACAAAGCATTATCACTAATACTCCATAAACCAATGCCTTAATAACATGTACATAAATGTTTAACACTTTATAATCAAACAATATATTAATACCTCGAAGAACTACTATTAAAACTATAAAGCCTATGCAGTAATCAACAACATTGTGCGTTTTAAATATATCACCTCAGCAAAGGTCTTCTATTATTTTTTCAGATGTTTCCATGATAATCTCTCCTTTCTATTACACACCAAATCTATATCTAATCAACTCAAACTTCGCACTTGAATAAGTACCTATGCACCTTGAAAATTCCATAATAACTGGCATAAAAATAGCATGAAACCGTCTGGTTTGGGTATAATTGAGTTGTTCAGAAAACAATCATACTTCCATGCTATGAATAAAAGCATAACACAAACGGCTCAATATGATAAGCAGATTTCAAAATCTATCAAAAGATTTTTACAAGATTTCATGTTTACACTGCTTTGAAAGCATCCGATGCTTACAAAAAGAGACGCGGAAGATTAAGATATCTGCCTTATTTCCACTGATATAAATCTGGATGAGAATGAAATCCTCAGGATCTATGGAAAACGTTGGGACATAGAGGTGTTCTTCAAGGCGTGCCAAAGTTACCTTAACCTACATCCATCTAATGCTAAACATAGATGAATAGCTTCCTGTATAATTCAAAGTGTAGACGAGATGTAAGTTGATTTACAATAGATACCTTGGACGTTTTCATTTATATCTATAATAATATTTCACACAAAATTCATATGTATCCTTTCCAACTATGCACTTTTCAATTTTATGTGCCATTTTCTTAATAAAATCGGTAAAATTAAATTCTTCATCCCATAAATATGTCAAAACAAAATATGTAATCACAAAAAACAATTGATTTAATCCTACAAAAGATAAATTACCATATCCAAGTATATTTACGACAAATATTAATACTATGACAGATATTACCGTTCCCACAAATGCTACAATCATATGCAAATTATCTTCCTTAACCATTATTATACTAAAAATAATAATAATAATTCCGTTTACACATGCATACATTAAATACTCTTGCATAAATAAAATAACAATTAATGATAATGTTCCAATTGAAATCAAATACATTATATTCCAAGGCTCTAGAATTTTTCCATGTTCCCTAAAAGGATTATTCTTTATTTCGCCAAGTACCCTATCTTTAATGTAATCATATAGCCACCTCAAATGTGGCTGTTCTATTTCTTTTTCACTTCCTCTTTTATATTTTATAACCTGACAAACCCATGCTATATATACGGCAAATCCACCATATGCAAAATATGCTAACATCATTAAACATATTAATCCGATATTATAAATATAAAACATATTTTCCAATTTGTTTTCGTAAACAAGCCTTAACGCAATTCCAGATAATATTCTATAGGGATAGCCTAAACATACTGTAAATAATATAAGTTTAGTGAATTTATTCGATTTCGCGAATTCATAAACACTCGTCACTATGAACAAAAACATCATAAATACCATTATAGTTTTGAATTCTTCTATTGTACAAAATTTATAGGCAATAATAATGCCTAGAATAATTTTAGCCGTCATAACTATCTGTGTCATAGCAATAGCTCCAAATATTCCTAAACATCTAACAGGAATTCTTCTTTTCTTTTTATCTATATCATACCTTAATCCTCTTAAGTCATTCCAGTGATATCTCGCTTGATAAAAACAAAAGTCCATAATAAATAAAAATTTAACCATTTCTCTAATATTTAATTGTTCAAAAAAGTTCTCAGTTCCTTCAGGGAGTAACACTATACCTATCATCCATCCTATTATAAACAACACAGCTTTTTGTATATCATATACTTTCGGATAAATATAATATATTATAGCTTTAAATATATCTTTCACCGATATTTTCTTTTGAGATTCTAGATTCCTATTTTCTTCCATTTTAATTGTTTTGTTATTCGATAATTTATTATACATATCATGCGCTCTATATGAGCACAAAAAGAAAATTACAACTATTATTATCAAACTTACACAAAAATAAACTATTACCATGTAGCGAAGTATTGCATACAACCCTTCGCTCTTTCCCAAAGACATATATTGATAAAATGTAACTGCAAAAGCAAAGACTATTGCACTCATTATTGCAAAAGTATAAGCAAAATAATATGAAAATCCAAATCTGGTTTTCACATGCTTTATATTTCTAGTAACAATTGGTGACATTAAACTTGTCCAGCGAACCACTTCTTTCTTTCCATGTTCATTTTCGTATTCAGCCATTCTTTCTTCGAGATCACGCGAAAAATGATATAAAAAAACATTTCTTATTCCCAATATTACAATATAATAGCTAGCTGCACATTCTATCATTACATCTAATATCAAAAAATTCGTTTTTAAGCCTTCATCAATCATGTTTTTTTCACTAAAGAAAGCACCATAAACAAAAGCCATAAATGCCCCTGCTGCAGCCAAAATTTGAATACTCAATGTTTCATTATTTCTTGTTTCTTGACGACACTCAGACAATTCTGTTGCTAAACCAGCATAATACTCTGACAATCTTTTTTCTTCTTTTGACATAGCAAGCCCCTTTCACTATATTACAGCAAAAATACTCCAATACATTGTAAACACCTAATACTATTCTCTGAAGCATAACCTCTTTTTGAATAAATCTTGTATTTTCTTGTTCTCCCAAATTTCTCTACAGTAACTAATCTCTCATGTCTACCAGGATTACCTGCCTCTGCCGGGTCCTAAATTCCTTCGTTCTGCTTATCCATAGTTGGGTGCTGCTTATGCTCCTTTTGCAGGGTCTTAAATTTAATGGTGCCTGACCCCACTGAGTTAGCAAATCTTCCACCATAATAATAAATATTGCTTGGCTTTATGTCCTTATGATGAAAGCGTCTCAACATTTTATCGGAAAGAGGCTGTTCTTCAAAACTTGTTGTATGACGTGCATACTGAAACCGTACATCCAAAGCAAGCGACTCGACCATTTCGTCATCAGTTAAGTTTAAAAGTTCTTTGAGAATAAGAGCTCCAACACATACATTGACAGGTGTGTTTGGACGTGATGCTTTATCGCTGTACAGACATACAAAACGGCTTTTGTCAATCTTAGGAAATATTATCTCTACGAATGGTTTAGCCCATGATTTTTCAAGCATACTTTTTTCACGGTCCGTAAGTCCGAACAAAGCATCGTTCAGTGTAATCTGCTAATTATAGTTAGATTTAAAAGACATAAGTGGTTTTCTCCCTTTCTACTGCATATATAATACCACTTTTGGCTGATAAAATCCTCATTTATGTGAAGTATTCAAAGTGCAAATTTATGGTTATAAGGTATCTTTAACCGAATAGCTTTTGACCCTCAAATCATAGGTCTCAAATCATAATAAAATTATCTCTGTTCTTTTCTCGTATAATTTGTTACAATATACATGCTTTATTATTACCAATGTTCAGAAATCGTGATATCTTGGCATACTCCGAAGCCATTCTTTTCCTCTTAACAAGACTAGTATACTGGTCTTTAGTAGAACAATTCAGACGTCTTGAGTTGTACAATATAAGAAATCAAAAACACTATAAAAGCATGACAACCATTTATTTAAAATACGCTCGATGAAAGTTTGAAACAAAGAATTAGTGGTTATCCGAGAAAAATAAAGCATAACGAATAAACCATCCTTGGAGTGGTATGAAAAATTAAATATTAACGAAACACTTAATCAAGAAACTGCTAAAGGTTCATCCTTTATGATGTAGACTCGCTGTTTCAAAAGATTAAGTGCTTGTGAAGTGGAACTTAAAAATTTTAAATGACAAGAAACTACCTCTTGGTATTTATAGTTATAAAACTGACAGTGACTGGTCATCCGGCGAGATCGAGTCGACTTCGGAAGAGATAAGTTTACGGACTACTATTATGCGCCACTCATTGATGCCTTAACAAATGACCGACAACAAATATTTATACGAGGTCGCCGCTATACAGCCCCGCCACTCACCTCCACGTGTTCTGTAGGGTGTCAGTCTTAAAGGTAAATCATATCAGAAGGGTAAAAAAATAGATAGCAAAGGACAGAACCTGTGTTTCATGACGCATTGGTGTCTTTCGCAGAAAGACGGAATATATTTATGAAAAAACTAGCACCAATATTCTTTATAGCGATAATTACACTTACAATTCCTTTTTTATTCCATTTAATATTATGGAAAGATAATCAAATTTCTGGACAAGATCTTTTGTCCTTTTATGGGACTTTTTTATCTTTCATAGGTTCATTATCATTGGGATATTTTATATATTTACAAGACAAAAAACGAATAAGGGAACACGCAAAAATGGAAATATTTGGTCTGTATTTATATCTTATGAAATTACAAAGTACTTTTTTTTATATAGATAATGCCAAAGAATTACAAGTTTCTTTACCAAAATATAATAAAACTTGGTATAATAGCTATTATGTCTTAACTCCATGGCTTTCAATTCATGATCAAGTAAGAATTTTGAATGAATTAGAATACTTATTTGAAAAAATTGATGAAATTAATGAATTAATTGAAAATGCACTGTTTAATGATGCATTTTATATTTATTCTAAATATAAAATCTACAATTTGTATTGTGCTAAATTTACTTTAGATGAAATTATTTTATTGTTTGAAAATTTTTTGGAACTCCATTCAATTAGCTTATATACCAAACAAACATATAATGATAAATATGAATACAAAAAAAGTAAAGTAATTGCGGAAAGGATGTACAAACCTGTAATAACTTGGGTATATTACTACTTAAAAGCGAACAAACTCAAAAATTGCTCTTTAGATTCCATAAAAGTAAATTTGATTGAATGGATGCTAAAACAAAATGAAGTGAATGATATAAAAAATGATATATGTTCTAGAAGAATATGCAATAGAGCTATTTATAAAATCATGTCACATATATCTTCAAATTCAAATAATGAGCCAATAAAATGTAAAGGGTTTAGTTTTTTTGTAAATTCCAGTTTTAAAGCTGATGCAAGCGTTAATTAAAAATCTAGCGTTGGAATATTGAGCGCTTACCATGAAATAAGGACTGAAATCCCAAATTTAAATTTTTGTTTTCAATCCTTATTTATAAAAATATCAACTATTTCCATAAAATTCTCTGTACTCTATTTCCTGTGCATTAGAGCTTATAACCTTCTCCTTTATCATTAAGGCAGGCTCTACGTCATCTTCTTCATATAGCCATTTTTCATATTCTTCACCATCTGTAGATGTAGTCGAAGCAACAATTGGTCCTCTTTCCTTAATTCCCTTAATAATTTCACTTGCAAATCTAATTACCATAGTTATCACCTCTCCAAAAAATTTCATTCAACTCGGGTTTATAAAAATATTATCAAGCAAATATCTATACTCAATCCCAAATTTATTGCAATCTGTCGAATTACTTTGCACTTATCGTTCATGAGCCATTGCCACAAGTGACGGTAATTGTTATTCAATTATTATTATCTTCTAGCCTCCTTATTTCAGCATTCACACTCTCATCTACATGCTCAACACATCTACATATACAATCAGCATCATCCATACTAAAGTTTTCCGGCAATTGTTCTTCAAATCGAATAGCTTTGCTCAAGTCATCCCAAACTATATATTGATTATAATCTTTCAATGATTGTGTCAAATCCTGAACTTTCGAATCATAAGTATCTAACTTCCCTGCTTCCTTTACCAATACTGCAAGATACATCAGATCAACATTCAGCTGTTCCACTGACAAGTTCATGTTGTAGCAATTCACATTTGTTCCATGATTATCATATCTTTTTTGACAAAGCTCGTTTCTTTCTTGCTCAATCAATTTAGCTACATCACTATCATATATGTAAATTGAATCATTTCTGCAAACATAGCCTAGTTCTTCCAATACGATTACCAATAATTCTCTGCGTGCATGAAGATTTTTCTGCAATTCATTAATATTCCATGAATTATTTTTCAGTATATAATTTCTAAGATCCTTAATGCATGGCTTATCTTTCTTTCGTTTTGCAAAAGACTTCTTAAGCCATTGAACACCCTGAAGTACAAATGCGAAACGTGACGCCCAATCTATTATATCAATCGGCGAACTAATTCCAGCCTTTGATAAGATAATTTTTGCTTCCCATAAATAAGCACTCCAGTCCTGTATTATCCTTTGGAGAAATTCAGCAGCTCCACCAACATTATTTGCAAAAACAACTAATCCATCTCTCTTAACTAGTGGGAATGTTCTTACAAAGTCTTCTATTGTAACATTCTGGTATGGAACATTCCAATGAATTCCATCTTCAAATTGAATATATGGATAAAGCCTATATACAGCATTCATTTCCATATCTCCATAGTAGGTATCAAAAGACAGATGATATATTCCTGTTCCTATTTTCAAACAAACTTCTTCTAAATTCTGTGGCAACATATCATCATCAATAATTCCAGTTACAGGAAAACGATTTTCAAGACAGTAATTAATTCTTAAGAAAAATAGATGTCCATTGCTTTGCTCATATTTCTTAAGTTTTTCCTCTGCGAAATTAATCTTGCTATCTATGTCTCTTAATATATCGCTCCGAGGATCAAATCCATTCATGTTTCCTCCAGTATCAAGATATACCACAACAAATGGAGTTCCATATATATGCAAAACATATTCTGGATGATCATCCAAAATACTATTTATTTTGTTCGTAATCTCTAAAAAAAATTTTTTGATATATTTCAAGAATTCGCATATAAGAATATGTACTAAAAGAAAATACTTATATAACATCTTAACAACCGTAAGTTGTACATTCATCTCTCCATAATCAAATAGCTGCTGTTCAATATTTTTCATCTGTTTCTTTAAGGTAGCATTTATTTTCGTATGTGCCGTATCTAAAATTTCTGAAAGTTGAAAAGATATTTTCTCACCATCAAAACTTACAGGAACATGCCCATGCTGCATATAGTTTCGAATAAAGTCTATAAATCGATAACTAAAATCTTCGTCATAAGCTTTGGAAATATAATTTTTCTTAAAGTTCTCTTCTTTATCAATATATACCTTATCAAATACATCCATCGATTCAATTAGTGTCCGAGCAGAGCTCACCGCATTGCTAACCAATGCATTTATCTCTATGGCGTCTACCTTTTCACCATGCTTTGAATACACACGATCATCAAATTGCATATCATAATGCTCCAAAAGCTCTTCTAAATTAAACAGCATCATTTTATACAATTGGAATGTTTCCTGAAAATGTCTGGAAGCTTCCATGTATTTCCTAAAAAGCAACTCATCTTCTTTATCTATTTCATTAAAAACAATATTCTGTTCATCTTCTCCAATTTTGACAAATTCTCTTGTATTCATATACTCCTCCGATAAATTGGCTCAGATTTATATCATTTTTCAGACGCCACTAATGATGAGGTGCTATTATTCTTCAACCGGTACTCTTGTTGATCTCATATTTTTTACCTCATAATAATTAGAGTAAAATGCTAGCATCTAGCAAACAAAAGTGTAGTAAAACATCAGCATTTCCTAAATCTTATTATTCTTGCCAGAATACATCAAATTATTTTGCACTTACCGTTCAACAAACGCAGAGAACTGCTTTTGGTAACATTTACAATCCAGTTAGGTATGGTCTGACAGTATATATTCACACCTTTACGTTGGTACTCCTGCTCTATTCTGTGTAATGCTGATATATTCACATATTTTACATTCAATATAGAGGCTAGTAATAGCGATGTTACAATGCTTCCTGGGTCTGTTGCCACGCAGGAATTTGCATATAATACTTAACTCTCAATATGACTATTTCAATATTTTTTCTAAATCCACTTTTATTAAATCAATAGTACTTGCATAAGTATAATATCGCTTTATCAAATCGGACATATAAATGTGATGATAAAAAACTGCGCCTGCTCCAAATAAACTGGATGAGATCATAAAAATTAGTAAATTGTCATTGTATGTAATTCCCATCATTTTCGTACTATAAAGCATATATACAAAATATCCTATAATAGCAATAACAGCCAAAATACTTGTTATACAATTTGTAATAAACTAATTTGCAAAAGACACTTTTTTCTGCTTTTTTACAACATGTCCCACAAACTTAATTATACATGAGTATTCTACTCGCTTTTCTATATAATAAATCATGAAAACTGTTAACACTATTAATAATATATTTTCACCTATTATAACTATATCCACCACTTTTGATTCTATTTATATTCATAAAAATGCCCTGTCGCATAAATTACAACAGAAATAATCCATAATATAAGCTGAATAACACCAGCTTTTTCACCTCTAACCTCTCTTTTAGATCTCTCCCAACCCCATTTCAACAACAAAGATAGATATTCTTGCAATATCAACTGTAATTTAGATAATTTATTCATATTAAAATTCTTGTTTTCTATTATTTCTATAATTTCCCAAATATGAGCATCATCTGAATATCTATTTGACAACCCTCTTCCTAATGCATTAATACGAGTTTTTAAGCGATCACATATTTTTACTGTATTTTGATACGAAGCAGATCTAAGTTGTTCAGAACATATTCTAATCTCTTCCCGCCAATCGCTTCTTTCTTTTGTTATATACTCTAACCCATTTGATCTATTCGCAGAATATAAACTTATTAATCCAGAAATAATAGCAGAAAGAACTGCAGACCCAAAAATCATTTCAACACTCATATAAACCTACCTAATCTATATAGTTTTTTCCTCATGATAATTAGAATAAAATGTTAGTAGCTAGCCACAAAAAGGCAACTACATAATTTTGGCACCACAAAATCAGAGAGCAATCTAACAAATGTATTCTCCCCAATCTTCTTATTGATTTTTATTGTTAAATATTTACAAATTTTCATAGCATTAGCTTTTTTACTTGCTAACAGTATTTTCCATGTATTCAGTCCACAATCATGCACCAGACTTTGACCTTCTAAATAAGTTCAAACTATATGCAAAAACTAAAATATTGTAAATTATATATCAGCAACTGCATCACGCACCCATTTTCCAACATCAGTAAAACCTTCTTTTTTATTACAATTTTCAACTGAATGAATTGGATAGATTTCATCCAAACTTTTTGAACCAATCTTGTATTGCGATAAGAAATCCTTATCATATTGTCCAGACGAAATATCTATTAACACAAATTTATTGTTTTCCTCTATGCTCTTTTGTATTTCTCTGCCAACCCATATACTTTTTGTCATTCCTTTACTCAATATCAGTATAGTTACGGAAGTACTTTTTATTTTTTTATCAATCCATTGTTCAATCTTACTCTCATCACTTATCTTACCAGACTCCTTAACGGGATTTATTCCCGGTTCATCATCCAATACCGATAAGATTAATCTTGACTGCTGATTTGCTCCAGCGAAATGAAAACTAACAAAAACATTTATCTGATTATATACATCATAACCTGATGTGTCATCATTTGAAAAAGCATCTTTCATCAATGTCTTTTTCAAATTTTGTTCTTTCTTATGTTTTTCGCTTTCAATCATCGACATAATATCATCAATCAATTGCATGCTATTGATATTCTCTTTATTTAACCTATCAATAAAAGATTTATGTTTGTTTTCTCTATATACTTCATTATAAATATATCTTGATGTTAACCCTGTAGCCCCTACCGGAATAATGTTTTTGGCTTCTTCTACTGCTATCTCATATTCAAGATATGTACCGTCTTTATCTAATTCATCCTTTTTACTATTATTATCCTCATATAATGTCTTTCCAAATAGAAAAATGACTGTTCCACAGTCCCGGATCAACTTTCTTCGTACTTCATCTTTTTTATCTCTTTCCTGTTGTTCGACTGATATCAGCGGTTGAATTGTTAAATGCTTAGAAACATAATCAGATCCTCCTCTCTGACTTCCTCCCATATAGGCACCAGAAACAATATAGTTGCCTATACCAACCCCAAAGCCATTCACAATATCATATCCATCATCTATGATTCTCTTCGCAAGTTGCATAATAAACCATTCTCCATTCTTGAATTTAGAATTACGTGGTTTTCTATTAAAATAGCCTCTATAACTATGCGGACTCTTTGGATCCAATGCACCTGATATGAACACTTTATTCAAAGTATACTTATCTCTTATATAGTTGAGCATTGCTGTAATCTGCGTGAAGTCATCAACCAGAATCGTATGAATTCCATAACCTTTCATACTTCTGATTTTCAAATCCTGCAACTTTTTGTCCTGTTCAAACTCAATTTTTTTCTGCCTTGTAAGATTTCCTTTCTCGTCAAGATAATCTTCATAACTTACACTTCTCATAAAGCAATAATGTGTTGGTGGTGAATATTTCTCAAATGTATGACGCACTATACTTATAAAACGATCCAGATTAGGATCAGCAAATCCAAACCCAATAAATAAAACCGTTTTTGTTATCAATTCCATGACCAGACCTTTTGAAAACACTGATCGATATACATCATATAATTCATAATCAGTTTTAGATATAACTGCTCTATCCGGAAATTTTTTATCACCATGCATCTTATATACAACAGCATCCCTCCCGGGAGTATAATTTTTGTATTGAATCTGTTCATATATTACATCCACAGTCTTTCCATTCCTAAGAAGAGTATCCTCTATGATTGAATCATAATTTGTCGTCCAATATGTATCGATAGGCAGACTCGCCAAAATCTCCATATTGTCATTTTTGGTTGGAACTTTTGAAAACTCATTAAGTATAGCCCGATTCAATCCTTCTCTGGTACATTCATTCTCATAGTACTGTGCAATCATTGTAAGATCAGTATTTATATTCAAACCAAGATAATCACTCATAGGCTTTATCAACTGTTTCCAATTCACATAACCTGATGATGCAGATAAACCTGCTCCTGCAAAAATACTTAATCTACCATTTCTTAATGCCTGTACTATGTTATCTAAATTTTTTATTTTTTGATCAGCCTCAAATTCAAGCCGATCTTGTTCCAATAGTTTTCTAATATCAGACATATAATATATTTCACTTTCATCTAAAATAAACATAATGAATATATTCCTAATCATTATGTTCTACTAAATTCATTATATGACAGTTATCCAAAAAAATCTATAAAAATACGATTCTCATATATTCTTTATGTTCTCATAAGTTTTAGCTTATGAAAATCAGATTAAAAGTAAGCGTACATTTTCAATTTTGTGAATACTTCACTACCAGTATTTTTATTCATGCCGCCGGAACAGAAACGATATTCATCTCGATTTTTACAACTTCCTGATGAGACTGTTCATAAGTTGACAACTGATTTTTCTCTGGAATATCTCCGCAGCTATTCTTGCGGAGACGTTTCACTCAGTTGTAAAAGGTGCCTGGATTTATGTCATTGTTCAAACACCACTGATTATCAGACAATCTGCTTTTCCGACATTCCATGATCAAGCGGTATTGTTGTTCAATCAGTACTCTTGGTAATCTCATAGTTTTTACCTAATTACAATTAGAGTAAAATGCTAGCATCTAGCAAACAAAAATGTAGTAAAACACTAACATTTCCTATAGCTTATTATGAGAGTATAATTAATCTACGATAATCCGTTGAATTATTTTGCACTTACCATGAACATCTACAAAACTAATTAATCAGCCTATTTAAGATAGACATTTTTTAACGCATAAATAATAAGTTTTATATCATATTTAATTCCCGCATTCTTACAATATAACTTATTGTACAATTGTTTTTCTTCATCCGAATTACATATAGCAGAAAGTGTAAATATACCTGGTCTGTAATATTCATATTCCTCAAGTATTACAGCATTTTTTTCCTCAATGGGAATTCTCTCAAGTCCTACTAATGTCATATATCCCAATAAAACAGATGTAAACATCGGAAGATATTCAATTCCACTTCTATGCACTAAATAATCCAAATACGATCTCTCATATTTATCCTCTGCTTTCCTTATGATTGTTAAAAATCTATATACCCTTGCTTCCTTATGTTTATATCCAATAATTTTCTGTATACAAAACATAGACTCGATTCCTTCAATTCGCAAGGGTATTCCTATTAGTAATAACATTGGGCTTGTAAATCCAACTGCTATTACAGCAAATACTATATCAATAGTTCTTTTTACAAATCTATACCATAAAGATGGACGCTTACATTTTACTCTACCCGTCTTACATCTAACAATATCCTCTTTTATTTCTCTAGTTACATCAAAACTCTTAATAAGGAAAATACAAATTATTGCCATCATTATCAATAGTAGTATACACATAAATATGATAAGGCACTTTTCAAATATAATATTCATTAATCAACCTCCTGCATATTTTTCCATTGATAAACAGATACTACTATCGGAACAACAATAGACAAAATAATTGCAATCGTAGCGCATCTTTTACTGGCAAGATTGACATAGTTTATAGTAATAAGTACTAAATCTAATATAATAATAACATAAAAGACAAACTGCAAAATCGTTTCAATAATAGTAAGGTTTTCTTTGTCTTTTGCGATGTTTAGAAAAATAACATCAATAAATAAATTATAATATAATAACTCAACAGAATCCAATATAGTAACTGAAATCTTATTTCCGTCTGCAAATAAACTTATTCCCCATTTAATTGCCACTGGCAATATTGGTAATAATATATTTATTGCCATCCATGTTATGAACTTATTTACTTTATTATTCATAAAACAGAAATCTCCTATATATGATTTAACCTAACAAAATATCCCTTATTTTTACTATTAATACTATATTATACCTTAAAAATCACTATAACATGGATCAAATATTGATTCAAGTACTATTATCTTTGATAATTCATTCTGAAAATTGCAAAGTTTAATTCTACCATCCATTTATACAGTGGAATTCTCTTCTACACAAGTGGAGTTTAATCTTTCATATCATAAATGTTATGCTCATGTTGGCCTTCTGACAGCAGTAGAAGGAGAACTAGCATTAGCAAATATATTCCCGGTAATCAAAACATCTTACTCTCGAAGATCGCAAATACACTGAAAAATCCCTAAACGCTAGCTGTTCTTTTAAGGACATTGCAAGATATCTTTGTAAAGATCCAACAACAATCTCAAAAGAAATCAGGCTGAACAGGCTCAGCTACTGGTATCACAAAGGCTGTTTTAACAATGCACATAACTTTTGCGTCCACAGATATCATTGCGAAAAAGTCAATGCCTGTGGCAAGATCATTCTCTGCGGTGTCAAATGTACCACCTGTCCAACCTGCAACCAGACATGTCTGGACTTTGTCAAAGAACGATGTAATCAAAGCATTTAGTGAAGCGTTGTGATGTGGTGCACGAAAAGATTGATTTTTCATAAGCGCATGTCCATTAGGTAATAACCCCGATATGCTATATAGCTTTGTCACTTCCAGGCATTCTTCCTCTGTCATTTCAGGCAATATGGTTGGAAACCTCTGTGCAATCATCGTCTTTTCACAGCCTGGCTCTCCAACCATAAGCATGTTTCTCTGAAATTCCTAAACAGCAAACAATTTCATCGATTGATGTATCATATACATTTCTTGCAGTTATAAATTCATCTAATAGTTTATTCGCTGTTACTGGTCCGATTCCTTCGCATCTGGACCACCATACCCCATACTCATCATTTGAATATATAATCTTCATCCTCTCTTGTACGAATTTTTTCTTTTTTACGTATCATGTGGTACAAAATTACAATTTTTCTAGTTGTTCATCTTCAAAGCATCCATATAGCCCAACCATCCTTGTACAAAGTTCTTCAACTACTATCTCAACTCCGCCTTCTCTTGATGGAATTCTTTTTTGTCCAAACATAGCAATATTAAGTTTTTCCTTACATTGCTCCATCATTTCTTAATACTCCTGTTAAAGTTTGAAAAATTATCTTTACATTCCCCTTAACACTCCACTCCCTAATATACTGGGTATCCAGCTTCACCACTTCCTCAAAGTCCGTGATATTGCTCCTGCCACTCACCTGCCAAAGTCCGGTCAGTCCCGGTCTGAAAGACATTCTGGCTCTATGATGTGGTTCATACTTCTCCCACTCATCGAATGTCGGTGGTCTGGTGCCTACCAGGCTCATATCTCCTCCTTATGTCAAGTCAGGAACAACTTTAGGGCACAAAAAAAGAGCCTTTGATTTCTCAAAAGCTCTATATTTTTGCTATTTAATTGTATGATCAATCTAAATTTATTTATCTTCCTTAATATGCTCAAACCAATCCAATATACTACCCGATTCCTTATAATCTGCTATTTTATCTCCAATCCCATATATCCTCCAACCATATTTTTCATTCTTTTTTACAAAATTCAATATCCAAATATCTGGTATTTGATGTGGCTGTTCTACAGCAAAAGCATTTTCAACATTTTGAAAGATTTTCAAATAAGCAATATCATGTCTATCATTATATTGAACCCTGCTGCTTAAACCAATATTTTTCTTCTCTATAACAAAATTATGCAAATCGGAAAAATCTCCCCAATCACTTCTTACCCATGGGAATACTAATTTTTCTAATGTTTCAACCGAATAATCTTCTTTATATGCTTCTTGAAGAAATCTTGAACCTTTTAGATAAATTTCTATATCTTCATCAGACATATCTTGAAATATACCTTTTATTTCGGTATCTTCCAAATCTCTTCCATATAAGTTCTTCCAATACGGTGAATTTTTTATATCATGTTTTTCATTCGTTGAATCTCCCATAAAAATTACAGATGCACTTGTTTCCTCTTGCTGACTATACTTATTTTTCATTTTATCAACTATTGAATTATATGTATCAACAACTATTCCTTCCAAAACAGTAATATATTCCTTTACAGCCATAAGATACACATTTTTATTTGTCTTGAGCAATCTTTCTATTTTATCTGGATCCGCATGTAGATATAAACCATACATCACATCCTCTATAGCTTTATAAAGATTAAGACTCGTCCCGTCAGACAGAATTACTTCCATATAATAATTATTAAGCTTCTCAAACTTTTCTCTAAGAATATTAATATTTTCTCCCACTTCTGGATACATCTTATCAATGGCATCAAATACATTACTCAAATATACATCTTCCCTGTTATAATCATATTTCCTAAGAATCATTAATTTAGTCTGTAACATAACATAAAAAGCTTCTGTATTTTCTTCACTCACTTCCTGATTCTTATAAAAATCATAAAATCTGATATATTCTTGTACAGTATATTCAAATCTCTTCAAAATCTGTTCTTCATCTATTTTCTTTACGCTGTTATTCTTCCCCATCCGTGCTTTCCTCTTCTTTAATAGCCCAGCTTTCATCTAAGAAATTAGGTATATCTTCTGGTTTTACAGCTTTATATCCTATTCCAAACATATTATCAGCACTTAAATGACCAAATCTAGGAAGTCCATTTGCTTCCTGACTTAATTTTTCAATCATCTTATTATTCTTTATTTCCTCTTCTATTTTCTTAGAAAAATAGACATTTTCTGTATGCTCAAAAATCAAATAATTTATGTACTGTAATACCTTTTCTTGTGAAGAAGAATTTATTTGGTGTCGTAACTGCCTATAAAGCTTATCTCTTTTATGATAAAATGCCAATACAACACTCTCATCTTCTAATGGAAACACTGCTATATGCATATATTGCATTCTGACAGATTCATCAAAATTATATATCTCATTGAGTATATTTCCCTCCATATCATATGGTAATACAATAGCACTTTGAGTTGCTATTGGCACTTTATATGGTAAGACTTTCCAAAACAAAATCTGGTATCCACCTGCTTTATTATTCTTCGCTATATCTTGATGAAATAAGACTTCCTCTTTATATTCTTTTTGATCCAAATTTTTTATTTTAGACAATTCATCTGGATTCTCATATGTTCCAAATTCTCGCTGTACCACCTGAATTAATTCTTGTTCATTCGCACGTTTATTTAACTGTAACAGCATATTTTTTACTGCAATTTCTGCAAGAATTTTATCTGTTGGCGGTTGTATTATATTATCTGGATTTTCATAATCCTGAAAGAATTTCGCATCGCATTCCCTACAAATATAATTAAATGTGCCAGATTTATTTACACCTCCATCCAAATCTACTACCCCTATATCAAATCCCATTGCCAATGATGCATGTAAAACTTTTCCCCTATCTGCAATCGGACGTAAACACATTTGTGGAACAGAATGAGAATTACAAAAACTACTTTGTTCTTTTCCACACAATATACATTTTGGGGGTTTTGCTTTTTTTCGTGCTTCAGAAAGCATTTTATTCACTTTTTTTCTAACTTCTATAATATCTGTACCTTCTGGAATATTATCAAATAAACTCATAATTACCACCCTAACATTCTACATTCCTTAAGTTTCTATAAGTTGATGGTAACATAGACAAATTAATTCATCAATAGAATTTCAAAACTATTAACTCTAACAATATTGTATTTCTATTTGATATAACATTTGAGCAAGTAATCCTGTGTTTATACCTACGGCATAAGCAACTGAGGAAATAGTAGCCCCGGCTATAACCTGTGCAACAAGTTCATATTTTTCCTCTGGAGTCCATTTTCTATTTTGGCTGTGGTGTTTTAAACAATCAGGAGATGTTACTTCTTCCAAATGGTGCCATTTAACAATCATGTCATGAAAATTCTTTAGGTTTGTGATGTCTGCTGGTGGTTCAATCCATTTCCCTTGCCTGTATAGTTCGACTGCCTTTCGTTTGAATTCGTAACTGTAACGCATAAAAATACCCCTTTCACTGGATGTCCAGTAAAAGGGGTACATATCAGTTCAGTTTGTCCACACGGCATTTTTTTGTCTTAGGTTCTTGTTTATTTCAGTTTTTCGAGGATCTCGTCCGCACTCATCCCGCTTGCCAGCAACTTCTTCAGCACAACCTCTGCTTCAGCCTTCTTTGCTTCTTCGCTTCCAGGGATGCCACTTCTTTTTCGGCCTTCTTCAGAGCAGTCTTCTTCTCTTTCAGTGTATTCTTCTGCTCCTCAATCGCTTTCTGGATGGATGCGATTTCCGTATTCAGAGACGCAATAGTCTCCTGCTTCTCCACAATCTTGGATGCGTAGTCGTTATTAGTTTTGGGACGGTTTTTACTGCCTTTCGTTCTGGGCCTAGTGATAACCTCTTTCCTTTTATTGTGGTTTAAGTATAACACTGTGTTTGAGTGCTGGCAATATACTATTATTGTTCACTATTATCTACCAACAAGGAAACCGCCTTATTGTAGACCTGTATTCCAATCTTACTTTCAACCAAACCGCATAAAACGCCAATTACAAGTGCAGGCTTGATATCTGTAAAAGCCTTGGAAATATCTACATTTCCAATTTTTACATCTATAAGACCAACATTCATTAATAGTGCAAAAATCAACGAAGCAACTGCAATATAAATCAGACGGATAACTGGCGTCATTTTGTCTTTTTCCAACGAAGCAAGATCCTCAAATTCTATTTCAAATTTTCTTGCACCAAATGAAACCCATGTTCCTGTTAAGGCACCAATTATAATACATAATACTGAAATACATCCTATCCATCTTGTAAAATAGAAACATATTCCTAGCACTATACTTGCTATTGCGCCAATAATTAAGGCATCTATCCCTAAATATTTCATATAGTGGTTCTTGATACGTTTTCCTTCTACAAGAACTATTTCATCTTTCAACTTCATTAATGCAAATTCTGCTGTTTCTGTCTGTGCCGGATTTGCCACAAGTCCAACCTGAGACAAGGAAAGTAGCTTATCAAAATACTTTTTCTTAGTTTGTTTATCCGTGTTTTCTAATGCTTTAATGATATTGCAGGCAGATTCTGCTTTTACATACAGTTCTTGTTGATCCTTTGGAATAACACTATCCATAGTTGAATTAACTTGGAAACTGATATCAAATTCCTCTTCTGCATTTTCACATACAAGAAAGTGTCCTTCCATTATAACGGTCTCCCACAGGTTTTACACACATCTTCCGACATCTGTAAGGAAAATCCGATTGTATCAATTACTTTACTTAACGACTGAAGTTCCATCAATAAATGAAGTTCGTCCTCTGTTTTATTTTCTTTTTCTATTAGCTGAGCTTTTAGTTTTCTTAATTCTCTATAATCCATCATAGCTCCCTCCCACAAGTAGGGCACACTCTCGTTGACATTGAAAGGCTATGCTTCAGAAATACGGGTGTATTATCGAAAGCCTCAAGTTCAGCTTGGATTTTTTCTCGATCAATTCTTATATTTGATTCTCCTGTCTGGAGGTCATTTAAAAGTTTTTTCAACTCTGGCGATAACATATGTTCATCTTCTTTCAATTTAACATAAAAATCTATCACATCTTCGCCGATCATAAGATCGTTGCCTACTGCTCACCACGGAGAGGTGTGTGATATTATTACGAGCAGCGTATGGAGCTACCGCTCCCATTATATCACAAGTCAGCAAATAAATCAGCCTTATACACGCCATCCACCAACATTTTCTTGAAGCTGTCTTTCACTGCTGCGACATCCTCATGGTAGGTCATGCCGTACCAGGTGTCGTTGGTCTTCAAAACCTTCACAGACATCTTGCCCTGCTCCAGCAGTTCACCGATGAAGATTGGGATCAGATACTCGGCTTTCTGAGGATTGCTCAGTACTTCTTTCTCGAAAAACTCCTTAAAACCTTCTTCTAGCGTTGTAAAAAAATCAGGAGTCAATCCCCACATATTCATAGATACCAGAGAGTTCACATCAACAATTACACCGTCTGCTTCTGCTCCATCTGCAGTCTTTACGATGTTCTTAGTCTCAACAACCTCGGTCAGATTATTCTGGTCATCCATCTTGCAAATGCCACGGCTTTGTCCGGCCTGCCGGAAGTTCTCCCGGAATATCATTGATATCCTGAAATGCGTAGTCCACAGTCACATTACGAGAAGAGCAAATAGAGGCAATGCGTTCACCAATAACCTCTTTGAACTCTTTCTCGATATCTTTGCGGATGATAAATACTATGTGGTTGAAGCCTGCTTCAATCGCATCATGGATTGAGTAGTCCATGATGATGTGTCCGGCATCATCGACCGGCTCCAACTGTTTAATTACTGTTCCAAATCAGCTGCCGATTCCGGCTGCCATAATAAGTAATGTTGTTTTCATTTTCTCTCCATCCTATGCTTGTGCTTCTTTGAACGGACAGACTTTCAAACACTGATAGCACCGCACGCACTTGCTTTCATCAATCTGTGGATATTCAAATCCCTCTTCATCCTCCACCATAGATATAGCTTCTTTCGGACAGATGGCATAACAGGCCGTACATCCACAGCATTCTTCTTTTCTTTTATATAGTACTGGTATTTCTCTTTCCACTTTTTACCACCAACTTCTTGATTTTTCTTTTAATTCTTCCTAAGAATTTTTTTATATCATTTTTTAACCCGATGCCACCATATTTCTTTGCTACATACTCAAACGGCTTATTTTCAAAATCTCTCCAGAACTGCTCTCTATTTTCCGGTTTCGGAAACGGGGCTTTAAGAGGTGGTTGCAAGCTGTCTTCTAGTCTTGTCTGCTTACAAATCACCCTTTCTTTTACTTTTTCAAAGGCATTATCACCGATTTTATTATTTATCAATACCAGCGAAACCCCCTTGTTGTCATCAAATTCTGGAGCTGCTTTTTCGATACCCCAGTAGTCCGCAATTGTAATATCACCGGGATGCATCACAGACTTATAAGGGCATTCATAGCAACTTGGCCGTAATACTGTATGTCCATAGAAGAGCTCTTTGAATACCCGGCTACTTGTAGATTTTCCATTTTCAAAATAAAGTGTTTCCACATGGTCATGCCATCCAAAATCCTTCTTATTTCGGAAATCCACACTTGCAATTTTAGAGTGATTTTTCTGCTCTTGCCAGCACAGATATTCGTTCCATATTTTTTTGCTTGGTACTCCGTGACAAACAATATCTACACAGAAAAGATTATCATATTCTTTTCCAAGGTATTTTTTCAATCCTGCCAACTGACAAGAAGTTCCAGAAAAAAGTACACTTTTCTGAGCATCGAGATCCGCCCTGACACTTTTAAATATATCACCTAGTTTACTCTGGATATATTTCGAGCCTCTCATCCGATTGCGTTCTTCCGTACTATTAGCGCGAATATGTACGGCATTGAAATCATCCGTCAAAACACACCCATAGATTACGCCGCCATTTGACAATACTTGATCAGACAGGGCCGTAAAAATACCCCCCGATCTTGAAGCTGCTCTTGTTGCTTCATCTTTATGTTTTACTGCATATACTTTAGGCTGCTTCCAGTTCATTATGCTGCCCTCCTTTCGGAGTAATCAGCATAACCGGTACTACTTTCTGTGTACCCCCCCCCGATAATTCCGAGGAGTTTATTTTTTATTTTTGTTTTCATTGGAACTGTTCCATATTTCTTCATAACGAAATCAATTCCTTTCTTCTGATAATCATTCCAAAATTCCTCTCTTTGTTCCGATTTTTGGGTCGACGCTTCAAGGTTCGCCTGCCAACATTGCGTTGTGTTGCTTAATCTATAATCCAAATCTCCCTGAATTTTTTCAAACAGTTCCTCTCCTCGATTTGTATGAATCAAGAATAGCGAATTGCCGTCAGGGCCATAGAAGTCCGGAATAGTCTCCTCAATATGCCAAAAATCTCCAATGGTCATATCCGTTTTGCGTTCTGTTGTAGCATAAGGACATTCATAGCAGGACGGCCGCAATGCACACCGATTATAAAACACTTTCACATAATCTTTAATCGACTTCTCTGCTCCATTGACTTTCACATAAGCTGTTGGAAATTTCCAACCGTTGCGCTTATCTTTGAAAGTGAGGTATGTTATTTCTCCGTCCTTCTCCTGAATCGACTCTGCATATTCTCTCCACAGCTTTGGGCTTGGTGAGCCATGACAGATAATATCTACGATGTACACTCGATCACGAATTCCTTTTATTTCGCTGAATTTCCGAAATCCATCAGACTGGCATCCCATGCCAACAAAGAGCAACTCTTTTTCTGGGTTCTCCATCAGCCAACGATAGGCTTCCCGGTAAATATCACCGGGCTTGCTCTGCATATATTTTGAACCTTTTGCTCCTTCACGCTGCTTCTCATCCCGAATCATCTGAAATTCCGCAGTATGGTTCTCATAATTATAGACAGCGGCCACCACAGCATTGCCATTTTTCAGGAAGAAGTCAGAAAGCGCCGTAAATGCACCACCAGAAGAGCTGCTCATCAAGGCAGATTTGTCTTTTAACCTTCCCGCATATACTATTGTATCTATCAAATCCACCATAAGCTGTTCCTCCTGTGTATTATTTGCTTTTCATAGCAATCTTGACTTTCTGTAGAATGATAAGGAATATAAGCGTTGCACAATAAACCACAATCGGTGCAACATATCTGTAAATTGATTTCAATCCGAGTTTACCAACTACTATTGAAAAGACCGTAATAAAAATCGGATGAATAATGTAAAGCCATGTAGAATACTTTCTTCCAATCACAGACACTCTATTATTACACCAGTTACTTTTAAGAGCATACACAAAGAGACAAATCGACAGAAACGTCGTACTTAGATAATGATCTCTTGTTGCATTCAATCCAGCATTCAACAACGCAAATCTTTCTGCAAGACCGGTTATTGCAAAAACAATAATCAATACCTGAAGCACTTTTTTATTCCATTTTTCAGAGCACCGTTTTTCTCTGATGAGATCTCCAATGCAGAAATACGGTATTCCAACACAAAGGAAATTTCTAACCAGTATGTATGGGAACTCACGATGGAAAATGAGCAGTGAATATTTTACAAACACCAAATCTGCAATGAGCAGAACCGGAGTTAAACAGTATAAAGCCTTTCTGCTTTTCAACTTGTCCACCAGCAGAACAATCACTAGCACATAAAGGATTGCTCCTAAATACCAAAGGTGTCCTGCCAACGGTGATTCATTAAGAAGAAAGAACTTTAGCAAATTTTTTCCCGTAAAAACTGCCCGCACATAGGATATTATGCTGTCTCTTCTGAGAATATCTAATATAACATTCCAAACAAAGAAAAGTATATTTGCTTTTATAACCAAGCAAAATATCTTTTTGATTTGCTGCTTTTCCTTATACCGTGCAACGGTATCTGAATAAAAGTACCCTGTAATCATAAAGAAAACAGGAACTGCTATTCTGGTCAGTGCCGTAAAATATGCACCAACTCTTCCCGAAAACGGAACATGAATACAAACAATTAAGAAAGCGCATATTGCTTTCAGAATGTCAATAGTCTCTGCTATGCTATGCTCTCAAGATTATCCTCCCCGACTTATACCGTTTCAAGTCCTATTTTCCAAGGTGACTCTTTACTAGATTCACACCCGATTTCAGCAAATCCATATTCGTCACGACCGCATAAAGCGCAGTAATGCAAAGGGCTACAAACTGAATCACCTTGTTATTACAATAATACGTTCCGACCAGCATAATACTAAGAAGAATACTTCCAATAGCAATCGGCTTTTTTATTCTCATATGGACAGCTTTATTCACATCAATATATCGAACAATAAACATTGAAAGGAAGGCAATCAGCGTTGAAAGAGATGCCGCAAACACTTGAATTTTGTTAATCAAGAGCAAATCAACTGTTATGTTGATAATGGCTGCTGAGATTGACGTGTATGCAATTTTTTTAGCATTTTTTTGTGCAACATAGACGCAACTATACAGACCAACCAAAACACGAAAAAGCATTGCATACATCAGAATCAAAATTTGATTATACGCTGCACTATATTTTGCATTGACCATAATTGGGAACACAAATGGCATACAAGCCACAATTCCCAAACAAGCTGCCACAAACAATTTTACCAGAGATGTCATTGTGTCTGTAAGAAACTCGTCTCTATCTTCATCATTATAATGAAGTGATACTGTTTCCGTCCAAGATAAATTCAGAATGTTATAAAAATTGATAAACACATTCGGGAATTTATTCGCCACAGAATAAATTCCATTTGCGGCTGTTCCAAGAAAATGGGATATAATCGTTCGGTCTGATGCATTTACAACCCACCACGCCAAGTTATTGGGGATAAGTGGAATGGAATATGTGCCAACTCTTTTGAAAATTCCAATTCGAGCATTTTTCAGCGAAAAATACTCCCATGACCTTGAAGATATTACCAAGTAAACCAGTGTTAAAAGTTGCGCTGTAAGTGTGGACACAAACAAACCTTGCAAGCCCATTCTTAAAAAAACAAGCGCGATAACATTTAAGACAGTTGTTGCCGATGCCGAAATAAACGAAGCAATCGTATATTTAATACTATATCCCAATCCTCTCACAAACTGCAAAAACAGTGCATTATAGACCTGTAAAACAACATACAGTAAGAGGAAATAAGCATTTTCAATCTTTAAGAACGGCTCTATGCAAATAAAAAGCACAACATAAATGATGTTTTGCACTGTACTTGATAACAACAATGTCGAAAAGAGCTTTTTCTGCTCGTCTTTATTGCCGCGATAGTCCAACATAAAGCGGAAAAGTCCTTGATCCAACTGCCAGTTGATAAGAGGCAATAACAAAGTTGCATACGTTACAAATAGGTCGAACGTACCATAGTCCTCTGCCGATAGGATTGCTGTATATAGTGGCAGTAAAAAAAAGCTGATACATTGTGTACAGACTTTACCTACTGTGAGTATCGCTGTATTTCTTGCTAAGTCTTTTTGTCTACTCATCTTATTCTACTCCCTTCGATTTTGTAATGGTCGAAAGATAATTCAGTCCCTCTCTTCTCATCGTTGCAATATTACTATCAACCAATTTCCAATCTGTATTCATATCGGTGCTAAAAGCATCGTTATCAAAATTTTTCGGTATCAATCCTACTTGATTCAGCAAATTCAATGCTCTACTATTTTGTTTGTTGCCTTCAAGTTTGACTTGTGAATAAAACTGCTTATGGTACAGTAAACTGAAAACCGTCCCATGAAAGGAATTTGTAAAAACATAGCTTGCATTCTTAAATAAGCTCAAAAAATCCACTGGCGAAGCATTCAACTTAAGTTCTGCATCAAGCGATTTATCATTTTTTCCAGTCAACACATCTATGCCCATATTGCACGGAAGGACAACAAGCTTATAGCCATTTTTCTTGGCATAAGTATATGCCTGCTTCTGCAATTCATTTGTCTTTGTAACATAATAGACTAAAACATATGGGTCATATAAATTTATAATATCATTAGAAGCAACATCATTCCACTCATACCGACTCAGCAAAAGAGTTGGGTCACAATTTACAGAAGCAGTTACTCCTAGCAAATCTTCCAGAATGTTTTTTCCGTCGGTTTCTCTTACTGAGTATGCCTCAAAGCCGCTTAAGCGGTTCTTATATTCTTCTCTTAAATTTTCAGGAATTTTTTTAAGTCCAAAACTTGCTGCATAAGAAGCTCGACTACCTTCTTTTGCACTTGGGAAATCCAAAAAATAATTCTGATCAAATCTGGCGCATCTATCATTCCATACTTGGTCGCTTCCAGTAACATACAAGTCAAACTTGTTATTTTTTACGAAAATTTGCCCATCATTTATATCAACTGGAAGCAATTCTATATGTTCTTCCAGAAACTTTTCAAAGACTTTGTTTCTTTCACCCAGGACTTTTTTTACTCTCAAGTGATTGATCCACGTTTTAATCGGTGGATGCATAATTGAAAAATCAGCATGAACATAATATTGATTATAAAAATATTTAGGCCAATAATCTAAAACATAGCACTCATGACCTAATTCTTTCAATGAATGGTACAGTGCATAGCACTGCAATACCGCCCCATAATTATATGCTCTGTGAAATGTAGTTATTGCAATCTTCATATTATCCTCTTATTCGCGCATATATATATCCAACTGGCAACATCACACAATATAATTTATGCCGGAGCAACCAATACTGGAAATTCAAATAAGCATTCTGTTTTTTTCCGATAGATAAGCACCTATCAACTCCATTTAATATGCCTTTTTGAACATATTCCATTTCTAAAAACGAAATATATGCCTTTCTTAATTTCTTATTCTTTGTTGTAGCTATTTTATCCGCGAGTTGTATTGCTGTCAAAACAATATACTTCTGCTTTGCCTTTTCACACTCTTTCGGAATATCATGTACTCCATCCAAATATACTATAAGTTCTTTTCTTCCAAGGAATTTCTTTTCCGAAAAAGAATGTGTGACTGATTCTGGATTATCCGAGTAGTTATATACTTCTTTGTTGACAATAAGAACATTCTGTATTTTCTTAAAGTACATTAAATTAAAGCACATATCTTCACTCAGAGTCAGCGATTCCTGGAACCGGATCTCATTTGTATCTATTACAGATTTTCTGTACATTTTTGCCCAGCATGATGTAAAGACCGAATACTTTTCTCCCATACCAGTTGGAAGCAACATCCTATATCCCGCAAAATCTAACAACACATTGATAGCTTCATTATTCGTTATAGATTTTTTTTCCTCGTTAAATCCCGATTTATTGGAATTTCTTTTATAGTTAAAGACGACTATATCTTCCTTTACTGTCGAGATTTTTTTCATTTCAGATACTGCTGATTCTAACAGATAATCATCCGCATCCAGAAAAAAAATCCATTCCGCGTCTGCTTTGCTAATTCCTAAATTTCTTGCATGAGACACACCTTTATTCTCTGAGCGAATCAATTTAATTGAATTATATTTATCTGCAAGTCCCTTGCAAAGCAAATAACTATCGTCTGTTGAGCCATCATCTACAATTACAATTTCAATCCCAGTCTCTGCTTGATTCAATATACTCTCGACAGCTTGTGTTATATATTTTTCGCCATTATATACTGGTATAATAAATGATAGCCAGTTCTTCATATGTATACGTCACCTCCTACAATTTCCAGCTTTATTGCATTTTCACTATCTCGGAACTATATAATTGTTTCTTTCGTTCGATTTTCTCCAAGAAGCAGCGTCAAGAAAAGAATCGGAAAGCACAAATATCCATTCAAGCCATGTCCTTCTGATATTCCGTAAATTGCCCAAATAATTATCATGCAATTCATAATATTATTTTTTCGTCGTGAAAGGCAAAAAAATGACACCGCTATTATAACAAGCCATATAATGCCATTATTTATCATCAGCTTAGTGTATAGATTATCAAATGTAGAAAACTTGCTCATGTTCCATAATGCATCGTATCCAAATCTTGTTTCCTTCTCAACAACCTGACCAAAAAGCGTGAATCCATAATGTTCATATGCATACGCTCCTAATTTAAGTCGTCCCGTCATGAACGTATCAATTATTTTTATAATAGAACCGCTAGATTGATAATTTACTGTTGTATACCAGAACGCAAGAGACAAAATTGGAACTATCCATCCAGAAACAAATGCCAATCCCTCATTTATCCACTTTTTCTCACTTTTAGAAATCATCACAAGAAAGATTGTAATTAGTCCAACAATAAGAATTGTTCTTGCTCCTGTAAAGAAATATACGGCAAAAGAAAATATTCCCAATTTCAAATATATCTGCGGTTTCAATTCATCATACGATAACCAAATCCACATTATCATTATATTGAATAGCATAGCTGCCGCAACATTCGGATGTGAAAATCCAAAATCAAGGTAAAGACTCATGCCTTCATCAACATATCTTTTTACATTTCCTGTTACCATTGACAAAATCGATAAAGCAACAAACACTGTAACCTCATACTTATATAAGAAAAAAATTATTCTATTTTCATTATAAATAGCGAGAATTGTCAAAATCGTTATGAAAAGCATCACGTTGCCAACACAATAAGAACTATATAATCCCAATAATGCCACTATCCCGTAGACAAAAAGCATCTTTATTGTATATCCCTTATTTAAGATGCTTAAGCCTAAAAACAAAACTGCAAACAACGACAGCAAGGTATCCGAGTATGGAATCATATTATCAAACACGGTATAAGACAGAAATACTTTTAAGACAAGTATTATTATTCCATACTGAGCATATGTTTTTGGCTTTGGTAGAGTTAATCGTCTCCCCATTAGTTATTTTTCCTTTCTCTGACTTGCAGAATTATTATAGAACTGTTCTAACTGTTTAACAGTTGTTCTAATGTCATATCCTGCATCTATTACTTCTGCTCTACAATCCGAACGTTTATCACAATCTGGCACAACTTTCATCATTTGATCTGCCCAATCATTTGAATTCCATCCATGTACACGAATAAACTTCGGTGTAATATCAACTTCATCAACAATGGTGTCTGCACAAATCGTAGGCAATCCAGCAGCTTGTGCTTCTATTGCAACGATTCCAAGCCCTTCAAATCTTGATGGGAATATAAACATATCCATTGCCTGCAATACGCTAGGAATATCATATGTCACACCATAGAAAATCACAGAATCTGCAATTCCCATATTTTTTGCTTTATCTTGAATGCTTTGAAGAAGTTCACCCTCTCCCACAAGCAACAATACGCTATTCATACAGCGTTTGTGAAATTCTGCAAATGCTTTCAAAATAAAATCATGGTTCTTCTGGTAAACAAAACGCCCCACATGACCTACTACAACCTTATCCTGTATACCAAGTTCTTCCTTGATTCTGTTTCTAGCTTCTTTATTGTAAGCATACTGCTCAACATCAATACCATTCTTTACTAAGGTATAGTTTCCACTTTTGTACACAGATTTAGGAAACATGAATTTTGCTGACTTTTCTGAAATTGTAAAATAATCCGTTACAACCACTTTCATCAGCAACTTATAAACTGGAATAAAAGCATCTCTCAACGGCTTTTGACTTTGGAAATTATCATTATGTGAGTGCATAACAATCGTTGGAACGCCAGCTATTTTAGCTGCAATCGCTACCATGACATCATATGGTGTTGAAGCATCCACATGAACAACATCATATTGCTCCCGTTTGAACAGGTTGACCATCGCTCTCATTTTGATAAAAAATTTCAGAAAATCATTCTTTATGTCTGCAACATCAATGACCTGTTTTTTCCCGCCAAGAGAAATTGCTTTATCCTCTAAAAATTCTTTTTTATTTCTAAAAACCAGATAATCAAATTGAATATTATCTGCTATCAACTCATTGATTGTAACTGTGAGTTTTGAGATACCTCCACTTCCTAGAGGTGCCATATGTATAACTTTTACAGTCTTTTTATTATCATTCATTTTCTTTTTCTCCTGTTCATTCTTACCTTTTTCATTGTTCTAAAGAAGAAATGCGAAAATGGCATCTTATGGATAATTGGCTTCAAAGCAGTCGCCATTTTGTCTTTTCTCGATGCATGCAAATATTTCCGAATCAAATCATCATAGGACATTCGCCTAGAATCATCAAAAAACTGCGTTCTATTTCTCGGTATTTCAAAAGTATAATCTTCTTTATGGATTCTGCTTTTCAAATCATCATTTTCTAATGTCTCAACATGAACCTTTTTGATCTTTTCCGAACTAATATCATTCAGAAAATCTTCACCTTTTCTTGTATTGATCTGTACAATAGACGTTCCTCTATCATCATCCATCTGCTTAGAGTAATCACCAATCTGCCAGAAATCTCCAATCGTAAAATCTGACATCTTATTTCTTCCACGATAAACACACTTATAACAGGACGGTCTTAATCCTATTTTAGAGAACATTGTCTTTGTATACGTTTTCACATCAACAATATCTTCCAATGCCTGTCCATTTTGCAGCATCACCTTAACATTGACACCTGCATATCCATATTTTTTATCACGGAAATATACTCTTGAAACTTTACTGCCATGTTTTTGAGCAATATCCTGTATCCATTCTTTGTAAAGCCCCGGTGACGGAACACCATAGCAAACCAGATCAATCGTAAGCAAATGTTCTCTTTCTTTTTTGCCGAGATAATATAGTAAACCTTCTACTTGGCATGGAGTACCCACAAACAAAACTGTTTTATCACTTGTGATTAGTTCTTGTCTGATTTTTTTGAATGTGTCTTTCAAATCTGACTGAACATATTTTGAGCCATACAAATCATCCAGTTCATCAAGTTTCCCTGCTTTCTTATGTACAACAATAGCTGCATCATCAAATCCAGCCGCCCAAATTGTGCCACCTGAAGCAATCACCTGCTCTGCCAACAGCCCAAACATACCGCCACTTGTACTAACCTTGCGAACACTCTCATTTGTATTCTGGCAAGCGATATATTTAACACGATCTGTTCGTTCTTCTTCATGTTCTGATAACTGCGTGCATACTCTCTCACACAGACCACAATTCACACATGAATCAACATCAACTACCGGATACAGAAATCCTTCTCCATCACATTGCATTGATATGCAATTTTTCGGACAAGCACTCGCACACGCAGTACAACCGCAACATTTTGTTTTATCAGATATCTGTATCATCTTCCATCTCTCCTACTTCAGAGCTGTCTCCAAGTATTTAATTGAGTCTGCTCTTAATTTTTCCAGTTTTTCTTCAACAGCATTGTAATTGATGTCCTTTTCGACATTCATGATATCTCCGTTATATCTTCTCTCACTAAGCCCTAACAGGGTACAGAGACTATCAATTCTACTATTTCTTGAATTTGCTCCTGCATTAAAGCGATTAAACGTCATAAATTTTTTATGATTCAGAATGCTGAAAACAGAGCCGTGGAAAGAATCTGTTAGAATATACTCGGCATGACGAATCAAATTCACAAAGTCCGATGCATCCATATCGAAGAGCTGAATATCACCAAAATTCAAATCACATTCAACATAATTATCCAAGAACGGGCAATCAACCAGTTTCAGACCTGTCTTGCTTTTGAACTCATTTGCAATCTTTCTATGCTCTTCATTTGTCCCCAAAAAATAGCAGAACACATACGGTTCTTCAACAATTTTCTTTTCTGGGAGCATTTGTTTCCATCCTTCTGCGTCAAACAGCAAGGTCGGGTCACATACTACTTGAGCCATTTTTCCTGTTAATTCTTTAATGATCTTTTGTCCAGCAAGTTCTCTGGTACTCAAATGCTGAAAACGGTTCAAATATTTAGCGGTAGCCTTTTTTTGCCCATCTGGAATTTGGCTTACACCAAAACTTGTTGCATAAGCAATCTTCGGCTTATTGTCCGGTGCAAATTCCAATGTGTAGAAATGACTTCCCAGATTATTCGGCAACCACAGCTGATCACTTCCACAAAGAAACGCATCATAGTTCTTCTTGCATTTTGCTACAAGTGTTTCCCAACCACCATAAGATTCCGAAAATAATGGAGCAAAATACTTGTCCACAAAAGCATTAAACCGTTGATTTCGTTGTTGCACTTGTTTCTGATAAAAAGGTTTGCTTTTCAGGGCTTTATCTTTTTGATTTCCAGAAAGTTTCGATTTTACAAACGAGATATTAAATAATCTGGGAATTGTTTGAACAATAAAAGTTGGCGTTATTTTTTTCTTATAGCGAATTATTTCCGGCTTACAATCAAGTTCCTCAACTTTTTTTACTGTGGCAAGCACCTGTAATTGACTTCCAAAATTTTTTGTATCATAGCATACTGCTAATCCGATTTTTTTCATACCCTTTTCTCCTGCATCACATCAATATAATATTGAGCTAATTTTTTATGCATCGCGTCCATACTGTACTTTGTATGAATAAGCGCAATATTATTTTTTCCTATTTTTTCTACTGTCTCTTGATTCATACAATATCTTATTAAAGCTTCTGAAAGCTTTTCAACATCTCCTGGCTCTATCAAAATTCCATTTTCTTCTTTTACAACTTCTGGAATTGCACCGACCGTTGTGCTTATAATAGCCTTTCCACAAGCCATACCTTCCAAAATTGCCATCGGAAGTCCTTCATTATAAGATGGAAGCACTAATACACTAGATTTTTTAAGCAGTTCTAATTTCTTATCAAAATCAGCCCATCCCACAATAATAATATTGCTCTTGAGATTTTTTTCCTCAACAATCTGCTTACATCTGTCAATATCACCATCGCCAGCCAAATAACATTTAATATCCGGTATTTGAATCTTAACTCGTTCTATTGCTTTTATAAGGTCATACGTTCCTTTTCTCTCTCCAAGTCGCCCAAGAGATACAATAGTATGCGGATGATCTTTGACACTCGTTATAGCGGGTTTCAATCTCTCAGTGTCTATACCATTTTCAAGAACAACACAATTTTTTAGTCCAAATGTTTCATCAAACTTCTTTTTCCAATCGGCAGATAACGCAATAACTTCATCCGCTTCTTTCAATATTGAAATAATCTTATCTTTTTGATTGCTTTTTTCATAAAAGAGCATATATTCAGCACCGTGAATATGTAAAATTACTTTTTTTCCCCACTTCTTCGCGGCGTGAACATACCATCCTTTTCTAAATGTGCTACCATATGAAGCAGCGTGTATATGGTAAACATCATAATTTCTTTTCGTGAAATAGAACTTGATAAAGGAAAACACCGAAAAAAGCAAAACTCTCAATTTATTCCCATCAACATATGATTCATATATATCTATGTCAAATTTAGCATTTAACATCTTATCTTTTGCAATTTCTTCAATGACAGTTGCCATTCCACCCTTTGATCTTGTCGGACTCGGCCCAACCACTAAAACTTTCACCATTTTAATTCTCCATCTTCCTTCTGCAATCCCCTTAGATTTTTCTGGTATTATTTACTCTTATAATATCGTTTCACACATCCAATAAAAGCAACCTATAATAAATACCATCAAAAGTTTTACATCATTAGTTGCTCATAATGTCCACCCGAGGAAACCGTAAAACATATTTTTTTATCTTTCATACTTCATCCAAATCTCTATATTATTCTCTAAACCACACATTTCCATGGTCATTTACTCGTATTGCAGGATTTCCCGCTATTGTACAGTTGCCCTCTTCAAATGATTTATTCACGATTGCACCAGCGCCAAGCATCATATTATCGCCAAGCACTATCTTGCCAAACATTTTGACACCTGGCCCAATCCAAACATTATCTCCAATTACCGGAACAGAGCCTTTTTCGATATTTTGTCCAATGTTCACGCCTTGGTGAATATCACACCATTCTCCAATTCTTGCCAATGGATGTACTACAATCAGTCCATAGTGATTTATTTTCAACCCCCCCCCGAAACAGTTGCAAGGAATTGAAAATCCCAATTTTAATCCTAGCTGCCTATGTCGCCATTTCCAAAATAGTCCAGCTAATTTGTTCTTTTGGGTATTTCTATAAAATTCATCCATTCTCAAAGCGATTTCAAACTTCCATACTTCATCCCCAATAATGGACGGTCTTCTTTTTTTCATCCCCAAAGCACATTTATCTTTGTCAAGATAATCTTGCAAATCATCTCTTGTTTTTATCATGACTTTTTCCTCAATCTCTCTAGAAAATATCCCTCGTGTAAACTTTTTCTTTCACATCATCCATGCTCTTATCATAACGGTCTGCGATAATGGCGTGGCTCATTTCCTTGAACTTCGCCAAATCGTTGACCACAACACTACCGAAGAACATCTCACCGTCTTTCAAGATCAGCTCTAAAATCACCACTGTTGCACCCTTTGCTTTGATACGCTTCACAACACCCTGGATGGAGTTCTGACGGAAGTTATCTCTGTTATTCTTCATGGTCAGACGTTAAACGCCGATGGTAACAACTTTCTCCTTATCCTCATCAAACTCATTTTCTGCATCGTAGCCATAGTGCCCAGCCAACTTCAGAACACGGTCAGCGATGAAGTCTTTTCTTGTTCTGTTACTTTCGACAAGGAACAAATTTTTTAATGAACGATAATCGTTGCACTAGCAAATTTTCAACCCATATTGAATTAAATCTATTTCATAATCTGGGAATTGTTCTTTAGCTAACCATAATTCAACCAAATAACGAATTTTTCCTAGTTAAATATTCCTCTTAATATCCTCCCAATATGGAATTTTCAGTTTTTCACCAAACATTAAATCTGTTTCATATGTAATATCAGCATCAAATCCAGAATTCGGTGACAAAGTGATTTCCCCGAAATAAATTTGTCCGTTAATATTATACAAATCGATACGCGCAAAAACAAAATCCTTAGATAAAATTTTTGCTAGTTCTAACATTTTATCTAAGTTCTTTGGCATTGGAATTTTAGGATCAGGCAACTTATCATCGCCTTTGTTCAATGGAACGAAATTCCATTCTTGGTCATAGTATAAGTAAGATGCTTTGTGTGAATTTTTACTAAATCGGTCTTTGCAAACCAATATAACATCCGGCTTACCATTAAAGCAATAAATCTTATAATCCATCGGAACATTTCCATCATCAGAAATGAATTTTTCGCAGAGAATCATCTGCTTAATGTTCTTATATTGATACTCGCGACCAATATAAAAGAAATTACTCTTTAAGGATTTTTCAATTTTGCTTCTCGCGTTTGCATGATCAAGTTTATTTTTATCTTTACAAACTACTAATCCGCCAGAATCGTGATTACATTTCAAGACAAATTGCTTTGGAAGCAAAGAAAAATCAATGTCTTCATATTTTTCCCAACTACCTAATAGTGGAATTAGATATTCCTCTCCTATTTTTTCTTTCACATAATCTCTAACCAGCAACTTATCAGACACGATTGATTGTAGCGGAAACCTATAATTAAACTTCAACCACTGGAGCTTTTCATTTAATGTAGTTGGGTTGTTTGTATTCAATTTTCTTCCAACTCTCAGCTGATAATATAACTTGATATAGCTTTTATCTGGCAAAAAACTAAGACTCTTTTTCACAAAAGTCATAACTTCATCTCTGTTCATAATCAATTTCCTTTTATATATTCTTCAATACTATTGATAATGTTAATTGTATTTGATTTATAGCTGTTATACTTTGTCTGTTGCACTGTATCAAGTGCAGTTTCCAAATCACCAACATCATGACAAGAGCATATCAAATTAAGGTCATCAAACTGCTTTATCAATTGGAGCTGATGATCATCAACATGCTCACCATATTTCGCGAGCCTCGGAACAGCTATAACCTTCTTTCCCTTCTTGACAGCTCCAATAATGGCTCCAGTGCCTCCATGTGTTATAACAATGTTGGCTTTTTCCATTTCATTGCTAAACTCATCCCTATCCAAAAACTTTTTATAGCTGAAATTTTTCGGAAGGTAATCGCTGTAGCCTATTTGTGCAAACACATCTTCTGCATCAACTGTCCCTTTTTCACACAGCTCATCAACAGCCTTCAGCAATCTATTAAACTGAAATTTCTGTGATCCAAGTGTTATAAATATCTTATTTTCCATTTAATAGATTCCTCCTAAATATATGGCTTTAGGATAGAATTTCAGCATTGGCTTCCACTGAACATAAAACTGATCCGCAAACTTGTAGAGCAATTTTCCGGTTTCGGTAGGGGAAGTAACTTTCGCAAAAGATTCTATGTAGATCAGTTTCTTGCCCATAAATTTAGAAATCACGCAAATCGGTATCATTGCAAGAACTCCTGTGCAGATAACTACATCGGGTTTTTCTTTTCTATAAATGCCGATAGACTTCCAGGCATTTTGAATCATCCGCCAGATAAAATCCTTTTCTCGGCGATTGACCTGCTTCATATAATATGTTTTTTCGCCTTTTGCTTCTGCGCTATAATCTGTCTTCTCAGTAATGACAAAGCTATCATATTTCTCCATCAATGGTTTTAACATCATGAGCTGCTCATAATGTCCGCCTGATGATGCCGCAAAGCATATCTTTACGTTTTTCTTTTCATCCATCTCTCTACTAACCCACACTTATTAATCTCTACCAAACAAATCTCTGGTATATACTTTTTCTTTCACATCATCCAAACACTTGTCATAGCGATTTGCGATGATGGCATGGCTCATCTCCTTGAACTTTGCCAAATCATTCACAACAACAGAGCTAAAGAAAGTCTCACCATCTTTCAGAGTCGGCTCGTAAATGATTACCGTTGCTCCCTTTGCCTTGATGCGCTTCATGACACCTTGGATAGAACTCTGACGGAAGTTATCGCTGTTGCTCTTCATGGTCAGACGATAAACACCAATCGTTACCTTTTTCTCCTTTTCTTCATCAAACTCGTTTTCTGCATCATAGCCGTAATAACCAGCCAGATTCAAAACGCGGTCAGCAATGAAGTCTTTTCTTGTTCTGTTGCTCTCGACAATAGCTTCAATCAGATTCTCCGGCACATCGGCATAATTTGCCAGCAGCTGTTTAGTGTCCTTAGGGAGGCAATACCCACCATACCCAAAGCTAGGATTGTTGTAGTGGCTACCAATACGAGGATCAAGGCAAACACCGTCAATAATCTGCTGGGTGTTCAAGCCCTTGCTCTCTGCATAGGTGTCCAGTTCGTTAAAGTAAGCCACGCGCAGGGCCAGATATGTATTGGCAAACAATTTGACTGCCTCTGCCTCGGTGAAGCCCATGAACAGGGTGTCGATGTCCTCCTTGATAGCGCCTTCCTGCAGCAAACCAGCAAACTCGTGTGCCGCCTCAACCAGACGCTCATCGTTCAGATCAGTGCCAACGATGATACGAGAAGGATAAAGATTATCGTACAGTGCTTTGCTTTCTCTTAAAAATTCCGGGCTGAATATGATGTTCTTACTGTTGAATTTTTCACGTACGCTTGCGGTGTAGCCCACAGGGATGGTGGGCTTGATAACCATAACGGCATCCGGGTTATATTCCATAACCAGTTTGATCACAGCTTCGACTGCAGATGTGTCAAAGTGCTGAGTGTGGCTATCGTAGTTGGTAGGAGCCGCTATCACAACAAAGTCCGCATCCGAGTATGCAGCCTTTGCATCCAGAGTTGCGGTCAGGTTCAGTTCTTTCTCTGCGAGATACTTCTCGATATAGTCATCTTGAATTGGAGACTTGCGATTGTTGATCATCTCAACCTTCTCCGGAACAATATCAACTGCGGTCACCTGATGGTGCTGAGAAAGCAATGTGGCAATTGACAAACCCACATAACCAGTGCCCGCAACGGCAATTTTGTAATTCTTCATGTTATTTACTCCTCCGGCCCTCATCGGGCATATCCTCTAATTTTCTATGTACACATCCGTATGGATAGGATTTCCCAATGCGATGGTTTTCTATATTGCCCCATCACTTTGCATAATACTTACAACAGTCTTAAAAATAATCCTCAAATCATTCTTAACACTCCACTCCCTAATATACTGGGTATCCAGCTTCACCACTTCCTCAAAGTCAGTGATATTGCTCCTGCCACTCACCTGCCACAACCCGGTCAGTCCCGGTCTGAATGACATTCTGGCTCTGTGATGTGGTTCATACTTCTCCCACTCATCGAGTGTCGGTGGTCTTGTGCCCACAAGGCTCATATCTCCCACTAGTATATTGAAGAATTGTGGGAATTCATCCAGGCTTGTTTTCCTGATGAACTGTCCAATTCCGGTTTTCTTCTTTCCGTTTGGCAGCACCTTGTTGCCTATGATTCTCGGGTCGAAGTCCATCTTAAACATCATTCCGTCGCCCACTTTATTCTGTGCCGCAAGCTCCTTCTTTCGCTCCTCGGCATCCATATACATGCTACGGAATTTATACATCTTGAACTTTCTGCCGTTTCTGCCGACTCTCTCCTGCGAGAAGAATATCGGTCCAGGCGATGCTATGTATATCGCCGGTCCCACAAATATCATGATGATTAGTGTGAACAGACAGCCCACCAGTCCTCCGACTATATCCATGCCCCTCTTTACCAGAAGTGCGCTGATATTTGCATAGTTCACGCTTGATGTGACTACTGTGTAGTCGCCTATCTTTTCTATCTGCTTGTAGCCACCCTGGGCTGTACCGTTTTTTGCTATTCCTGAATGCACCGCTATTCCCATCTCCAGGAATATATCTGCCATCCGCTCCGGATATTCGTCTTCACTGCACGGCGGGATGAGTACCTCATCCACCCACTCATCACACGCATAGTCCACTATGCCATCGTGGTTTGTAACTATCGGTATGCCGCATATAGTCTTACCCTTCATATCTGTATCCAGTGAAGCCGCTACTATCTTTGTATAGCCTATACAGCTTTTCTCCACTGTGCGCAGTGTATCACGTAGCATAGCATCAGGTGCTATGACAAACAGCGATTTCTTTGATGCTCCAAATCCCTTTTTCTTAAGGATGCTCTTGAGCGCTAGTCTTGCTACATATGTTATTGTCACATAGATTGGAAACATGATATAAAATGATAATCGCGAGTATATATCAGCCATCTGTGTGGTGAACAGAAATAGTGCTGTCACCAGAAATACAAGCACTGCATGCTTACATGTCGATATAAATTCATCCAGATATCCGCGTTTTAGGACGTTCTTGAATGAGTCTGCCATTATCTCCACAAAGAAATCTATCAGAAGAAATGCTACCCCCAGTATACGGTAGTCCTTGTCCATGTATGGGTTATTAAAGCCGAAGCGTATCACATATGAAATAAAAAATGCTATAACAATGCATGCGATATCTATAAACATAAAGTCTATATGCTTTGTCCATTCTCTGCCTTTCTTTCTGTACATTCTTTCCAAATTCTCCTTATGTATCTTTATTTCCCCTATACCCACTCCGAGGGGGGTACCTTTGTACCCCCCCCCGAATATTTTTAGTCTGTTTTGTTTTTTGTATATTTATTCGGATTAGCGTATCTTTTGTTGTATCTAATTGGGTTTTCCAATGCCTTATTTTCACCTTTTTTTATTCATTGTCAATGAATATTAGGTTTTATTTACAATTTTTGACACATTCGCCAATATGTATAGTATTATCAGCTCAATATTATACATTATTTATATATCATTCTGCTTATTTTTCCTCCAAAACTACACCATATCGTGTGCTACCATATATTACGCAATATTATCGCTTTAAATTAATCATTGCTAACCCATATACATGAGTATATACAGTGCATTTTATACGATTTGATGTAAAATTGTCAAGGTGCTCCGGCTACTGAAAAGTAGTCGGGGATTTTTCTATCATACCTAAAAATTAAGCGCTTACGTTTATGGCACTCTTTCTTTAATAAACGTCGTTATTATCTTTTCATATCCCTCTGGATCTTTTTTATAATTCTCTGCATGTCCTGCACCATGAACTATATAAATTTCTTTACTGCTTTTACAACTATTATAAATTTCTTTTGCCATATATAATGGTGCCAAGTTATCCTTATCACCATGAATAATTAAAATCGGAATTTTTGTCTGTGATACCGACTTACAAGCATCAGCCTCTTTTAAATTAAATCCTCCCCAAAGCTTTATTCCCACATCTGCAAAAATTTTGAATACCTCTACTGGCATTCCTTTAGGCAAATGGCTCTTACAATTTAACTCTAACATTTTTGTTGATGTTGTAAATCCACTATCTTCAATAATTCCACAAACAGAATCTGGAAAATCCAAATCACTACTCATTGTGACCACTGCTCCACCCATTGAAATTCCCATAAGAAATATCGGTGTTTCTCTTCCAAAATGTTTTGCAGCCCAATTAGCCCAATCTACACAATCATAACGTTCCTTCACTCCCAATGTGAAAATATTTCCTTCACTTTCATCATGCGCACGCATACTAACAAGTAAAACATTCCATTTTTCTTTCTGCGCAATTTTATAAATCGGCACACCATCCACGTAACTATGACTTCTAAACCCATGAAAGAAGATTACTAATGGAGCATTCTTCTTTCTCTCATAATAATGACCTTCCAACTTTGTTCCATCAGAAGCCAAGATAACAATTTTTTCATTATTTTTTTGCTTTATTTTATATGCTTCGGTAAGCCACTCATATTGCTCATCATCTGCTGTTCCCAAATCTGGCCATGCTGTTTCTCTTCGTTCACAAATTTTTTGGAACACTAATTTACTTCCTACCCCCAAAATTATTATCGAAAAAATAAACATTATAATAACTACTGCAACAATCTTTTTCATTTTCACTGATTTCTCAGTTATTGCAAGTTGTTTTACTCTTTGCTTCATAAACATCACTTTCCTTCAATATTTATCACATCTCAGCCGAACATAAGATCGTTGCCTGCTGCTCACCACGAAGAGGTGTGTGATTATTACGAGCAGCGCAGGGAGCTACCGCTCCCAGTATATCACAAGTCTGCAAATAAATCAGCCTTGTACACGCCATTCTCCAGCATCTTCTTGAAGCTGTCCTTTACGGCTGCGACATCTTCGTGATAGGTCATCCCGTACCAGCCTCGATTGCATCATGGATTGAGTAGTCCATGATGATGTGATTAGAAGCATCCACCGGCTGTATTTTCGTGTGTAAAAAAACAAAATTATTTTTTGATATGAAGTATCTCTAAAACTAATTTTACCGCCTGATTCTTCATTATTAACAGAACAATCATATAAATAACAACAGAAGCAGTCACTGAAAAAACTGTAGAAATCAGTACTGAACTAATATATTTTTCTGATATAGAACATATAGTCCATATTGCCAGGCATCCTATAGCAACGGAGAGAATGTCCTTTTTTAGAAAACTGACTCTAAAATATTTTCTTCCATACCACCATGTTATAACCATTGACAGTAACTCCGCAATAACAGTAGTAAATGCCGCAGCATTCTGCTGGAATGTTGGAATAAGGATAAAATTTAATCCTATATTAACAAGAGCCGCAACAATCGTTGCCATCAACACCTTATTTTCGCACCTATAAGGTATTAGAATGCACGATGTATAGAACCAACTAAAAATGCTAAAAAGCAACGCAACAGAAAGAATCTTAAGCGATATATTTGCATCAACATATTCTTGTCCTGCAATAATAAAAACTATGTTTTTGCTTAATGCAATCAATCCAACCATTGCCGGAACGACAATAACAACAAGTGCATTCAAAATCTGGTTGGCTGTTCTATTAAAATAGTCTATTTTTTTCTCTCCCAGATAAGCAGATAATCTCGGAATTGAAACAATAATAATTGCAGCCAGCATTTGTTTTACAATAGTGTAGATTTTGGTGGAAACAGAATACAATCCAACTGATTTATTTCCTGAAAAGAAACCAAGCATTGTAGTATCTGCATTCGTATATATTGTTGTCGCTACTGATGTTGCAAACAGAACTAATATTGGAGCCAAATGCGTTAGAATTTTTGCATTAATGGTAAGTCTTATCTTACAATATTTTCTTCTAGAAACAGCATTAAGTATATTTGCGCCGCTGCATGATATAACTGTGATCCATACATAAGCAAACAAATCACTGCTATTCCTAACGAGTACAAACATAAGTATTAATGAAATAAACTGAAACAAAATGCCTCGAATTGTGATATATTTATAGTCCTCATAAATTTGAAATATCCATTCACTTCCAATCAGCGTAAACATTATGCTTATGCTTAACGCTACCATTATTGAACTATATTGGTTAAATCTTGGAACTAAAAGGATACACACTCCTAAAATTAGATACGAAAAAACTGTCGAAATAAAGTTAATTGAAAAGACCTCCGAAGCAAATAATGACATCTTTTCTTCATTATCTCGATATCTTGCTCCCTCTCTGATAGCATAGGTGCTAATTCCTAAAGCCGCCAGCAATGAAAAATACGAAATAACCGACTGACAAAAATTGTAAATTCCTATATTTTCAACATGAAGGACTCGTGATACATACGGAAAAGTAATCAATGGAAAAATCACCTGACATGCCGTTCTAATCATGTTGAGTCCTGCATTGACACCAATAGATCTTTGATTTCTCATTTTTTCTCAACTCCTTCCACAATTTTTACATAAACCGACATTAATAAACTACGCTATGTAATTTTCTTTTTAAACAGCTAGCCAGTATACTTTACATATTATCCTTTTTATCAGTTGCTTTATTGACGAAAAAGAATGATACTGATTTATTAACGGCTTTTCCTTCGTATGAAGCCCGATGCCTTATACAGAAACGGAATGTACTGCGCCGTTTTATAAAGAATAGTCATTTTTATTCCAACCAATTTCCAAAGAAGCCCACAAGAACATACTTTCATAGAATCAATGTAAAATTTGCAATCACTTTTAAATTCTTTTATTTTCTCATAAGGAACCGTATTCAATAAATTCGCATATGAAAAAAAAGATGCCAACCCAACATGAATTTTAGCTTCATAGTGCATCATACTTCGCTTACTACATATTTCATATATTGTTCCTGCTGCACGAACTGAATCTTTCTTTTTTTCTGTGTACACATTTCCAATAGCAGAATTTTCTCTTATCAGATAGTTATACAGTGGGCAGTCTAGCACTATAACACTTTCGCACTTGAGCAAATACTCAAACACAAAAAGATTATCTTCGCCAATCTTTAATTTTGAGTCAAACCTTATATCTCCAATTTTTTCTTTATTATACAGTTTATCCCAGCAAAATGATGTTAGATATCCATCCCACAGTAATAAACTTCTGATAGCCTCTTGACTGGAAATTTTTTTCTCCGGATGAATTACTTCCTCCTTTACATTTGTGAAGTCCTTAAAATATGAACACTCTACTAAATCCGCTCCATTTTTTATTTGTTTATAGAGCGTCCAAAGCGCATCCGGCTCAAGGGAATCATCCGGATCAAAAAAATAAATGTATTTTCCCTTTGCGTAGTTCAGCCCCTGATTACGCGCATTGGAAACCCCCGCATTTTGTATATGGTAAACCTCAATCCGCCCATCGTTTGCTCCATAATAATCACATATTTCCCCACTGTTGTCTGTTGAGCCATCATCAATTATAATAACTTGAAGCTTTCTGTATGTTTGAATTAACAATGAAGACAAACTTTTTTCCAAATAATCTTCCACATTATATACTGGAACAATAACGCTTATTAAATCATCCACAATTTATCCCCTCGTTATCCTTGCAATCACACTTTATAAGCGCATTTTTTCTTGATATTGCAACTATTATTAATATAACCACAGCCGAAAACGCTCCAGATTCATTGCTAAATGTAGCTTCACTCAAGCTTGCAGAAACCATATAAAATAGAATCAATAATATTGAAAATTTACACCTGTTATTCAGCATTGCGTTATTCAACAAATCTTTGCAAATTTGTATAATCAGTATCACATAAACAATCATTCCAATATAACCAAATTGAACATAAATTGATGGCCAGTACACGTCCGACATTGTAGCATATCCATAATTCATTAGATGAGAATAATTCAACGAATTATAAATATTATATAGTTGTGACTGATTTTTATAAGAGATATTCGTTCCAAATGTCCCAAAACCTGTTCCAAAAGGGAAATGATCATTTGCGATTTTTAATCCAACGCTATGTACACCAACTCTTATGCTTTGACTCGCTCCCCATGATAAATATTGCTGAATTTTGCTTTTTGAAATAAAAAAGCATACAATTCCGATTGGAGCAATATAAACCGGTTTGAAAATATCTTTAAATGATATTCTTTTCTTTTTAGCAAAATTCAAGAGGTAATACGCTAAGATAAATGCAATCGTAATAAATCCCTTTGTTCGGAAAGTTGCCGCAATTGAAAGCAGCGACATTATCTTAAACACTGCATTTCTTTTATCCTCTGTTGCTAGAATACTGTATAAGAGCACTTCATTATAAACAAGGTACGTATAATGAGAATAAATAAACTTATAACTTCTAAGGCCATATCTTACTTCATCTGCTATTCCAGTATTTACAAGCAAATTAACTATTCCAAAAACAAAAATAACAGTTATTATAATTTTTGCTGTACTTATTATTTTTTTCGAGTTCAATCGAATATTATTTTTTACAATAATTCTTCTTCCGACCAAATATATAATAAAGAACTTAAACGTTCCTATTATATCTCTCCCAATTACGGAAACTGATGGCATATATCCATACATAACATTTCCCACAATTCCAATAAAAAGCACTAACAGAATGCATAATATGCTATTTTTTTGTTCCTTATTAACAGCCACTTTCCCTTTATCTTTACAAATATATACGATAGCTATAGCCATAAAAAGCAAGCATATCAGCTCATCTGTATAGTTAGCATATGGAATAAATTTGTCAAAAAAAATATTAAAAAAAATAATCAATATATATATAAATAGTGTCAACCATTCCATTTCATCGTTTCCTTTGCTTGTTTTCCCTAAATGCTACTGTACTCGTCGAAACAACTTCTTTAACTTAAAATATCTATCTTCCCCAAAAAAACGAATCAGCTTTCTCTTCCATCTCTGCTTGTTACCCGCCCATGTTGCTGCGTAATGATGAATCGACACTGTTTCATCACAAAGTAAATTCTTTGTATTACCCGTCGAAAGCGGATCAAAAAAACGTGGCGGATATACCGTTACTTCTTTTAGGTAGGTAATATCTTCATTGCTAACCTTACCAAATGAACGAATCACCTTATCATTAAGCCACGGACAAGCAAATGTGCTTTTTTTCTGATCTGCAAAAGAAATCGAATCATAGCATTCCATCATCTTTTGTACCACTGGACTTGATTTTTGGGCACCAAAACCAAGTCCAGTGGTACATAGGGATTCAGGTTGCTGAATCCCTATGTAACACTGATTTTCTAACAGAAAATCAGGTTTTTTCAGAAGTTCAACATCAGTATCTAAATAGATTCCGCCGTTATCATATACCACTTTCAATCTTGCATAATCCGAAACAAACGCCCATGCTTTTGCTTCATACGCTGCTTTCATAAACGGATGGCTATTCACATCAAAATTTGACTCATCCCATCGTTTGATTTCGTAATCCGGGCAATATTTTTCCCATGTTTTAATACAATCTAAAACATCTTTCGGTAGTGGTTTTCCGCCAAACCAGCAATAATGAATCATTTTGGGTATCATTTTATTTCCTCTACTATTTTATGTTATTTAATTCTTTTAGCTGGGACACCTGCAACAATTGCATGGGCTTCAATGTCATTTACTACTACAGCATTCGCACCAATAACAGCACCAGATCCAATATGAACACCTTTTGTTATCGTTACATTGGCTCCACACCAAACGTGATCTTCAATAATTACCGGCCTTGCAGTAAGTTCACCTGTCACGCCATTACCACCTATCACATGGTCATGGTCGATGATAACAATATTATTGGCGAACATACAATGATTTCCAATCGTTACCTTCTCTGCACAGGTTATAGAGCAATTATGATTAAAAAACACATCGTCGCCAATCGTCAGTTTTCCATCATTTACAGACTTTAGATACAATGGGCCTCTTGACATTAAAAACCGTCCAATTGTAATAGATCCGTTACCTATAACTTCAGTCTTGAAAGCTCCTCTAATCGAATTGACCCATTTTACTTGAAGCTTCCCATGAGCACAAACTTTGGCACAGAACATCTTCCATGCACTCACTAAACCAATGTAAAACTTGTGAAGTATTTTCATAATACTTTCAGCCTTAATCCTTCATATGTTGGCATATTAATCCCCTTTCATAAACTATATGTAGCTTAATTGTTAATTTTTTTCTTAATTTTTCTTTTATTTCTTTTTTAGTAATTTACACTCATAAATATTCTCAACCAATTTTGCGGATTCTTTAATATCATAACGTGCAATTTGCTTTACATGTTGCAAGCGATATTGCTTCCTCTGTTCTTCCGTCCTTCGCTGCATTGAGATCATTGTATCCGCCCATGCCTGTGGGTCATCCTCTATTGATTTCCAGACGATATCTCCAAAATCAACTTCTCGTGTTACTTTGTCCGACACAATGCAAGGCAATCCTGAAATCTGCGCTTCGAGGAGTACAACAGGTAATCCCTCAAACCTGGAGGGCAAAGCAAAGATATCCATAGCAGAATATAAACTTTCAGGATTCGTAGTTTCTCCCCAAAAGATAATTCGATCTGCACAGACCGTACGCTGTGCTTGGCCCCTTATATTCTCCAAATCCGGCCCATTTCCCGCCAAAAGCAGCATTGCTTTATCATCTATATACGACAGTTTTTCAAAGGCTCGAATTAGATATTCTTGATTTTTCTGACTGTTAAATTTGCCAATATGTCCTATTACTAAATTATCATCTACCCCCAGCTTTTTCCTAATTGAAAACCGTTTATCTGAATTCAAAACAAACGTTTTCGTATCAAAAGCGTTTGGAATAACTTGAAATGCTCTATCGCCATACATCCACTTTCCTGCAAGTTCTCCACATGCCAAATGATAATTTGACACCACTTTTAAAATCGGTTTTAGCACCTGATGTAACAGCGGATGAGAACAAATTGTATTATGACTATGAGAAACACGAACCGGCACTCCTGCCAACATAGCGATTAGAAGTTCAACGGCAATCAATGCACTGCTGCCATGTACATGAACAATATCTGCTTTTACTTTCTTCAGATAAGAATAGATTGTCCTATAATATGCATAAGCGTTCTTCTGCTTCTGTGGCAACTTACATAGTTCTATATTGTTTTCTTGGCACATTTTTTCATAGCCGATGTCATAAGGCTCTCCAGCGGCAATCGCTACCTGAAATTTATTTTTGTCCAAGTTTGTAGCATAATTTATTACTTGGGATGTTACTCCATTTCTATCAAAGTATGAAGTTATCATTACTACTTTAAATTTTCTCATAAACAATCTCTTTTCAAATAATTTCTAGCTTTAGTAACTCCGTAGAGAAATCAATCGGATGTTCTTTCAAATACTCAACAGTCTTTTTCCTTTGAGAAGGATTGTTATATAAATACTCAATTTTATCTGCCAGATCTTCCGCACTCAGTTCAGCAACGTATCCATTGATACCATCTTGTATCTGCTCTCTTGCTGAAGGAATGTCCGAAGACAGAATTGGCAAACATAATGCACGTGCCTCTACCAAAGTAATTACATACCCCTCATGGCGAGATGGTTGAACATATAAATCGCAGTGCTTCATATATGGGTATGGATTTTTTTTACGACCAAGAAACACAAATTGATTTTCCAGACAGTACTTCTCTACTAATTTCTTTAGCTTTTTTTCATCTCTGCCACCACCAATAGCATACCATGCAAAATTGATTTTCCTCTTCTTCAAAATGCTTGCTGCTTTTATAGCAATGTCATAGCCTTTCTGTTCTGTCAATCGACCAACAGTTACAATATTAAAGCTTTCCTTGAACGGTATTATCTCATCTTGTTCAGACTTTCGCTTGATTTCTTCAATATCAATTACATTATAAAATACGGCAGCCTTATCTTTATAATGCGGATACTCTCTACAAAATGCATCAACAACTGCCTGGGACACGCCATAAATCTTGTCATATTCGCATAAGTATTTTTGAACGCTTTTCATCCAGTATGGTTTTTCATCATGAAGCCATGTTGCCTTTTTCTTTGCTTGTATTTTCGTCGCCAAGAAAGCTGTCACAAATGAACCATATCCATAGAAGTCAATAGCAATGTCATAAGTCTTTTCAAAAACGTTCGTCACACAATTCGAAATAAAATCATAATATGCAATAAATGAGTTAACCGATAATTTTTTCAATACCTTTGCCGGAAAAGCATACATTGAAACCAGTGATTTTGCAAAAGAACTATTAAAAGTCAACTGAACAATATTAACATTCTTTTTTAGACGGTAAGCATATTCATTGTCCGAATCAAGCAATACAAGTGTTATATTGTAAAGTTCTTCGGGAAGTGCATTAATTAATTCTATCAAAGCCACTTCAGATCCGCCGCCACCTAGTGACTTTGCCATTATTAGTAATTCTTTCATCAGTTTTCCCCACCAAACAAATCGTCTACCAGTTTTTCAAGTTTCTCATTAAACTTGGCATTATTACTACTCATACCATGTCCCATGTCGGCAACAATCTGATCATAGTTCGTTATGATATCTCCCAGTGTATTAATGTCCTCCACTGGAATAATCGTTCCCATTCTCTGAGCCACATTCCTTGCAAACTCAACCTGATGATTATTTACATGCTCGTTGAACTGGTGCTGACGCGGCACAACAATAGGAGTCTTACCTATTTGTAGTGGCATGATAAAACTTGCCGGACCACCGTGAGTGATTACAATACGGGCGTCGGCCACATTTTTCACCATCTGCTGATATGGAATCAACTTACTCCACTGACAGTATTTCGGCTCGTATGTACTAAATCCAGTCTGGATAATTACATCTTCGTTTATAATGCCGTCTTTCTTTAATTCATCTATTTTCTGAATCAGCCGATTAAATGGCTGCTCATGTGTTCCTACCGTCACAAAAATCATTTTCTCGTCATCTACTTAGAATATACTTCCAAGGTTAACCGCCTTTGGATAAACCTTTTTCTGCTCTTCCCACTGCACAACAAACTTGTCCACAATGGGGTAAACCATCTTTCCTGTCATTGTCGGTTTATCAATTCGATCAAAAACCTCGATGTAAACCAACTTTGCGCCCATCATTTTACCAATATAAAAAAACGGGACCGCAACTGCTGCACCGCAGGAAATAATCAAGTCTGGCTTTTCCTTATGTAACACATTCCATGCAATCTTGGTATTCTTAATAAGAGCCTTTAGACTCCGGTTTGTCGGATAATAACAAGGATACATTTTTTCACCTTCGAGCCGGCTTCTTGCATCCTCCTTATCAAAAGTGACCCAGAAATGATCTTTGTCCTTCCAAAATGGCTTTAACATATATAAATGTGTCAGGTGTCCTCCTGACGAACCAACTAAACATACTTTCATGTCCTCTGATCTCCTTCATCCCAAGATTTTTTATGTACACATCCGTATGGATAGGATTTCCCAATGTGATGGTTTTCTATATTGCCCCATCACTTTGCATAATACTTACAACAGTCTTAAAAATAATCCTCAAAGTCCGTGATATTGCTTCTGCCACTCACCTGCCACAACCCGGTCAGTCCCGGTCTGAATGACATTCTGGCTCTGTGATGTGGTTCATACTTCTCCCACTCATCGAGTGTTGGTGGTCTTGTGCCCACAAGGCTCATATCTCCCACTAGTATATTGAAGAAATGCTACCCCTATACCTACTACGGGGGAGGTACCTTTGTCCTCCCTCGAATTATTTTAGCCTGTTTTGTTTTATTCGGTTATTTGTATCTTTTTCTGTATCTAATCAGGGTTTTTCAGTAATTTATTTTCACTCATTTTTAATTCTATGTCAATGAATATTAGGTTTTCTTTATAATTTTTGACACATTCGCTAATCACTATGGTATTACAGCACCAATATTATACATTATTATATATCATACTGCTTATTTTTCCTCAAACAGCCTCTGCTTCCTCTCTATCATCTCATCAATCCTTGCGATATACTGCCCTACATCCTTGACATTCTCGCATCTGTCAATGCGGTGTGTGCCATCCGGATTCGGTACGGGCCAGACACGCTTGGTGCTTGCTC
>ERZ780154.249-NODE-249-length-49246-cov-35.016_pt1 | contig 49246 bp, 53 predicted proteins | sample MGYA00511568_ERZ780154 | MGnify/ENA primary metagenome ERZ780154 (study PRJEB29588, sample SAMEA2142525) | human gut metagenome | biome: human gut; feature: human-associated habitat; material: faeces | place: Denmark | collected 2008/2010 ...
CATTTTATTTACTGCCAGAGCCGCTTAGGCTTGGCGAATTTTTAACGAACTATTGATTTATACTGACCCGTTTTCAAATTATAAAATCAGACTGAAACGTGTGGACAGAGGTTATCTGACGGATGCGGAACTGCAAAAGATAATGAAGAAGAAGTTTCCGACTAAAAGACTGGAACAGGTACGGGACGTGTTCCTGTTCTCCTGTTACACGGGATTATCATATGTGGATGTGAAGGAACTGAAGGCAAGCGACATCAGAATCTCGTTTGACGGGAAGCCGTGGATCATGACGCACCGTCATAAGACAGATACTCCGGTAAACGTACCGCTGCTGAAAATACCCCAAGCGATACTCCAGAAATATGAAGGTCAGCTCCCCAAAGGTCAGTTGCTGCCTGTACTGAGCAATCAAAAACTTAATTCTTACTTAAAAGAGATTGCGGATTTGTGCGGTATAAATAAAAATATTACCTTCCACCTTGCAAGACATTCAAATTCTCTTTTCTGATTGAGATACAATTAATTATAGTTCCTATTATCTTGAGTGGGTAACGATTTAGAAACGAGCGAACTGCATATATTCATCATATTTTGCATTAAGTTAAAAGAACGCTTTATTCATATACAAAGATAGTATTTTTTTATTTATCTGCTGTTTTTTCTTACTATAATTTCATATAAACCTTAGCTGTCGAATTTTTATCTCTTTAATTATTATAATTCAAGTTTAGGACATTCACTGGCAGAAGTATTGAAGAAATAGTATCTGTTCGGCAACTCCATATTGGCGCAACTTGGATGCAATATACTCTGGAAGATATTCCGCAACGGGCTGAACGAGCATCACGGATATTTCTGAACCTGAATACCATGAAGGCCAATCCGATAAACATATAGATATTTACAGGATTATACTTATATAGGAGGAAAACATTACATCAAAAGTATAACTGAAATTATAAGGATCGATAGCTAAAAACAAATAAAATTGCTACATCGTATATAAGTGTTATAAACCTTGATTATTTCTTTCGCAGACTTTCGTAATACTCTGATGGCGTTATTCCAACCTGTTTTTTGAACATCCGGCTAAGATGCTGGGGATATTCGAAACCCAGTTCATATGCTACTTGTGCAATGCCTTCACCGGTGGCGAGTTCGTTTTTTGCCCGTTGGATGATGTATTGACGAATATAGTCGCTTGCCGTGTCGCCCGTCATTCTCTTGACCATATCCCCGAAATAGTTGGACGACATGCACAATTTGTCGGCGCAATATTGTACGGTCGGTATGCCAAGCGTCAGTTGCAACTTTTCCTCATAATAATCCCGAAGCAGGTGCTCGAATTTTGCGAGTATGTCCGAGTTCTCCAACTTTCGGGTAATGAACTGACGGTTGTAAAAACGCCGGCAGAAATTGAGAATCAATCCGATATACTCCACAAGAATGGCATCTTGGAACTCATCGCGTTTTTTATGCAGTTCGTCCTGTATCTGTCGTATCAACGATACCAAAATATCGTGCTCCTCGTCAGTCATGTGCAAGGCTTCGTTGACCCGATAATCAAAAAAGGAATATCCCTTTATCTCCTTTTCCAACGGGGTTCCGTGCAACAGGTCGGGATGGAACAGCAACGCCCAGCCCGTCAGCATCACCCGTTCGCCGTTGTCCTCTTTTCCGCCGATTTGTCCGGGGGCGACGCAAATGACCGTTCCTTTCTTGTAGTCGTACTTCCCACAACCGTATGCCAAGTCTATTTCCGCTTCGTCATGAAAGAATATGCCATAGATGCTGTAATTGTTCAGGCTATGACGTATAGGGGACACTTCCGCGTAGTCAATGACACTGACCAGCGGATGCCTGTCGGTATGCCCCACCCACCGGCTATAATCGCCCACGTTTCTGACCTTCAGAATTTTGTTCATAGCATCTTATATAACTCTTTTCTTGTGAATGCAAAGATACATTATTTCAATTATATAGCCGAATATCAGCTCTATCAAATTCAGTAAAAGTGATACAAGTTACCCACTTATCGTTAAGTCCACCGTCGTGTAACCCGGTAATTTTGCATCATCAAAAGAAATCAAATGATGAATGAACGAATTGACATTCCAGCGGAATTGTATGAAGATGAAGTCGTGTGCTTCTTTGCAGACCGTTATCATACTTCTACCGAAAATGTGGTGAGATGTTTTCTCGTACAGGACGGGATTTGCCCGGAACAGGAAAATGAACCCATAACTTTCCGGTTGGAAGATAATGAAATGGAGATTATGCGAGGCTTGACTTATGGAGGTCATTCTTAAAAATTACAGGATTTATGGACAGAAGAGATTTTTTGAAAATGTCATCAATGACGGCCTTATTGGCTGCCGGGGAATGGACGGGACTATCGAAAGTCTTTGCTCAATCTGCATCTCAGTCTAAAAACGGTTATTCAAACGGAAATAATCCGTCGGGGAATATGGAATACAGAAATCTCGGAGGATTGGACGTGTCGGCCATCGGTCTGGGCTGCCTGCCGATGGTAGGCTATTATGGCGGGAAGTATGAGAAGAAGGATATGATTGCCCTGATCCGGCGTGCATACGACAAAGGTGTGACCTTTTTCGATACGGCGGAGGTGTACGGGCCTTATACCAGCGAAGAGTGGGTCAGCGAAGCACTCGCCCCGTTCCGTAACAAGGTAAAAATCGGTACGAAGTTCGGTTTCGGGGTCGAGGAAAAGCAACCGACCTCCCTGAACAGTCGTCCCGACCATATCCGTCGTGCGGTGGAAGGGTCACTCCGACGGTTGCGTACAGACCGTATCGACCTCTTGTACCAACACCGTGTCGATCCGAACGTGCCGATGGAAGAGGTCGCCAGCACGGTCAAGGATTTGATGCAGGAGGGAAAGGTATTGCATTGGGGACTGTCGGAAGCCAGTGCACGCTCCATCCGTCGCGCCCATGCCGTATGTCCTTTATCAGCGGTACAGAGCGAATATGCTATCTGGTGGCGAGAACCAGAAACGAAGATATTTCCGACGCTTGAAGAACTGGGCATCGGTTTCGTTCCCTATTGCCCGTTGGGACGTGCTTTCCTTACCGGGGTAATCGACGGGAACAGCCGCTTCAAACAGGGAGACCGCCGATGGAACCTGCCGCAATTCACGCCCGAAGCCTTAAAGCACAATATGCCGCTTGTCGCCCTTGTCCGCAAATGGGCGGAACGCAAAGGCATCACCCCGGCGCAGTTCGCCCTCGTGTGGATGCTTTCGCGCAAGGCATGGATAGCCCCGATACCCGGCACGACCAATCCCGACCATCTGGATGATTTTCTCGGTGCGGCAACCGTTCGTCTCACTCCCTACGAAATGGAAGAGTTCGACAAGGAATATGCTGCAATCGACCTTATGGGGCACCGTGCCGACCCGTTTACCGAAAGCCAAATCGACAAATAAAGAGTATAAATGATGAAAAAGTTTTTATTGATTCCGTTTTTATTGCTTGCCGTCTTGTCCATGGCGGCTTGCGGAGGCGGTTCTGACGAGCCGTTCACTCCTGAACAGCCCGAACAGCCGGAAAATCCGGGCGGCGGTGATGATTCCGATGATAATCCCGACACGCCTGCTCCCGGCGGGAACGGTCGCTACCTTGTCCTTTATGCTTCGCGCACGAACAATACCGAACGTGTGGCGCAACTGATTCAGACGACACTCGACTGCGACATTCTCGAAGTGGAGCCGGAAACGGCATACGACAATGACTACAACGCCATGTTGGAACGGTCGCAAGAAGAACTGGCAGCCATCCGTCAGGGCAATTATCCGCCTGTCAAAACCTCGATGGAGAGTTTTGACGATTACGACATCGTATTCATCGGTTACCCGATTTGGTATGGTAGCATGGCGACACCGATGCAAACATTCCTGCATTCCCATGCCTCGAAACTTGCCGGGAAACGGATTGCGCTGTTCGCCACCAGCGGCAGCAGCGGAATTTCCACTTCGGTCAATGAAGCCCGCAGCCTTTGCCCCGATGCGACGATCATCGACCGTACCCTATTACTGACCTCTTCAGGTCTTTCGCAAATGGCGACACGTGTCCCTGCATGGCTTGAAGAAATCGGAGCGAGCAGGGAAGAACCGGAAACACCGGGAGAAACATCCATGAAAGTGAAAATTTCGGTCGGCGACCGCACGATTACCGCTACGATGGAGGATAATGCGGCAGGCAGGGATTTTCTTTCCCGTCTGCCGTTGGAGGTTACACTGAATGATTACAATAACACGACTGAGAAAATCTTTTATCCCGATCCGGCTCTGACGACCGAAGGCATGACACGCGGCTGTGCGCCCACGCCCGGCGACATCACGATTTATGCGCCGTGGGGCAACGTGGCGATTTTCTGCAAAAACTGGTCGCATAGCAACGACTTGATTAAAATAGGCCGTATCGACGGTGACGGCATCGAGGCTCTGAATATCGGAGGCGATATAACGGTAAAATTCGAAAGGCAATAAATATGACGATAGAAGATTTCAAGACATACGTAAAGACACGGAAGCCTCTTGATACGGAGGAAATTCACCGTTTTATGGACGAGATGAGCAACGAGGCCCGTCGCGTCACGTTCCGCCTGAATACGGCTTATCATACGCCAGACGAAGTGCGCGAATTGCTTTCCGAGTTGTTCGGTTATGAAGTACCGCAATCGTTGCGCGTTTTCCCACCCCTCTATGCGGATTTCGGTAAAAACATCACCGTAGGCGAAAATGTGTTTATCAACGCCTGCTGTCATTTTCAAGACCACGGTGGAGTCATGATAGGCGACGGATGCCAGATAGGTCATAATGTGGTCTTTGCCACGCTCAACCACGGTCTTGCACCAGAAGAACGAAAATCCACTTATCCTGCACCTATCGTATTAGGCAGGAATGTGTGGGTTGGCTCGAACGCCACCATTCTGCAAGGCGTGACCATCGGTGACAATGCCGTTATTGCGGCAGGCGCGGTCGTTACGAAAGACGTAGCGGCAGGTACGGTCGTGGGCGGCGTCCCGGCACGGTTCATCAAGAATATTAACAACAAGTAATAACTTAAAAACAAGTCGATTATGTTAGGCAATTTCACTTTTCACAATCCCACGAAACTATACTTCGGAGAAAACTCATTGGAGAATTTGAGTAAAGAATTAGGCAAGTACGGAGAAAAAGTCATGTTAGTGTACGGCGGCGGCTCCATCCGCAAGAACGGCATCTACGACGCGGTGCTGGCGGAGCTGCGCAAAGCGGGCAAGCAGACGGTCGAACTGTCTGGTGTCATGCCCAACCCCACCATCGAGAAGGTGATGGAGGGCGTGGCACTCGCAAGGAAAGAGGCGGTGGATTTTATCCTTGCCGTCGGCGGCGGGTCTGTCTGCGACTATTGCAAGGCGGTGGCAGGCTCCGCGTACTGCGAACATGACCCGTGGGAATATTATTTCAACAACTGGGGCGAAATGACCTGCCGGTGGATTCCTGTCGGCTGCGTGCTCACGATGGCTGGAACGGGGTCGGAAATGGACAGTTGTTCCGTCATTTCCAAACACAGCGAAAACCGGAAGAAGTTCTATTATTTCCGCAATCCGGATTTCTCCATTCTCAATCCCGCTTACACTTATACCGTGCCCAAGCACCATACGGTGGCAGGCATTTACGACATCATGTCGCACATATTGGAACAATATCTTTCGGGAACGGACGACAACACGACCGACTACATCGCCGAAGGGCTGATGCGCTCCCTCGTTGTCAGCTCCCGGAAAGTGCTCGGCAATCCGGAGGATTACGAAGCACGCAGCAACATCATGTGGACTGCGACATGGGCTTTGAACGGGCTTCTCGCCTGCGGGAAGCCCACCGACTGGATGGTTCACATGCTGGGACAGGCCGTAGCCGCCTATACCGACGCTACCCACGGGCATACGCTCTCGGCTGTCAGCGGGGCTTACTACCGCCTGCTCATCGGGCGTTCCGAAGAGGCGGTGAAGAAATTCCGCCAGCTGGCGACCGCCGTGTGGGATATTGTCCCGACCGGAAAGACGGACAAGGAAATCGCGTTGGAAGGACTCGCACGGATGGAGGCATGGATGCGGGAACTGGGACTGGCGATGGACATTACGGCTTGCGGTGCCGATGCGTCGCAGCTCGAAGGAATGGCCGATGCGTGCCCCATCAACGAAAGCGGCTACGTTGTCCTTACCCGTGAGGATGTGATCGAAGTGTTGCGTCAAAGTCTTTAATACTATTTTGAGGATGAAAAATCGATAATCCTCATTAAAATCTAAAGGAATAATTAAACGAACGTTTTTGACAAGCCGAGTGCAGAGCCGAACGCAGTTCGGGCTATGCCGAGGCAAAAAAACGACTGTTGCAAAACGAACTAAATTCAGAAGAAAATGAAAACAGTGAAATTACACAATGGCATTGAAATGCCGATTATAGGTTACGGAGTTTATCAGGTAACACCCGAAGAGTGCGTACGTTGCGTGTCAGACGCCCTGAACGTCGGTTACCGATCCATCGACACGGCACAAGTCTATTTCAACGAGCGACAGGTCGGCGATGCGATACGCAAGAGCGGAATAGCCCGTGAAGAGATTTTTCTTACCACCAAAATATGGATTACCAACGCCGGCGAAGCGAAAGCAGCGAAATCCATTGACGAGTCGCTGCGCAAGTTGCAGACCGATTATGTGGATTTGTTGCTCATACACCAGCCGTTCGACGACTATTACGGAACTTATCGTGCAATGGAGGCAGCCTACAAGGCAGGAAAGGCGCATGCCATCGGTGTGAGCAATTTTTACCCCGACCGCTTCATCGACCTTGCAGAACATGTGGAAATCAAGCCGATGATTAACCAGGTGGAGACCCACGTGTTCAACCAGCAGGTCAAAGTACAGGAAATCATGGAGAAATACGGAACCCGTATCATGTCGTGGGGGCCTTTCGCCGAAGGACGGAACAACCTGTTCACGAATCCTGTGCTAGAGGGACTCGGTCATAAATACGGCAAGAGTTCGGCTCAGGTGGCGCTGCGTTATCTGATTCAGCGGGGTGTGATCGTGATTCCTAAATCGGTCCGCATCGAACGGATGCGCCAGAATATAGAGGTGTTTGACTTCACGCTCACCGATGCGGATATGAATGCGCTTGCTGCTTTGGACGGGGGTAAAAGCCTTTTCTTCTCGCATTACGACCCCGAATTCGTCAATTTCCTGCTGACGTTCAAAGTAGATTGACGATATGAAAAAGATGATTTTAGTATTCATGAGGATGAGAAAATCAATATGGACCATCTTGTTTTTCTCCCTTTTGTTGTCATGCAATACGCAGCCGGCAAAGGAGAGAAACAGACAAAACAGTACGGAAATGGAAAAGAAGAATATCGGAAAACTGCTTGCTCTCTATCCCAAACCGATGACCGTGGTCGGTGCGGAGGTAGATGGCAAGGTGAACTGGCTCGTCGTGGGGCATACGGGCATCATCGGCCACGACCGGATTCTCGTGAGCATGAGCAAGAGCCATTATACCAATCAAGGAATAAGGAAGTCGAAGAAGCTCTCGATAAACCTCGTGAGTCGTAAAATGCTGCCGAAAGCCGATTATGTGGGCAGTGCGAGCGGCGCGTCAGTCGATAAATCAAACGTATTCGAATACCATTGGGGAGAGAACGGCACGCCGGTAATCGACGCTTCGCCGCTGACGATGGAGTGCGACGTGGTGGACATCTACGAAACCGAAGGCTTCGACAACTTCATCTGTTCCGTCGCCAACACTTACGCTGCTCCCGATGTACTCGACGCTGACGGGAAACTCGACTATACACGGTTGAAACCCGTGCTGTTCGAGTTTCCGACCTATTCCTACATCGCCACCGGAGAGATTATCGGCAAATGCCTGAACTTGGACAAGCAGCCGGGAATGTGCGCTAAAGAGCCTATGACTACCGACGGTATTGTAAGATTGTCGAAAATTGAAGTTTACCCGCAGTATCTGGGTGCGTACATGAAATATGCAACCGAAGTGGGAGAAGTTTCCTTGCGTACCGAGCCGGGAGTATTGACCATGTATGCTGTTGGTGAGAAGGAAAACCCCTGCAAAGTAACTATCCTTGAAACGTATGCAAGCAAGGAGGCTTATGAGAAACATATTGCCTCGGAACATTTCCAGAAATACAAACAGGGAACGCTGCACATGGTCAAGTCGTTGGTGCTATCCGACCAAATGCCGCTCAACCCGGTGAATCAAATCACTAACTTCATTCAATAACACATTATGAACCGAATTATTCTAATAATAGTATTTACCATTTTAACATGCAATGTTATGGCACAGAAAAAGATAATACAGACAGCCGGGCGCGATCAGTTAGGCGAGTTCGCCCCGAAATTCGCAGCACTCAATGACGATGTTCTGTTCGGTGAGGTATGGAGCCGCACCGACAAGCTAGGCCTTCGCGACCGCAGTTTAGTGACAATTACATCGCTTATCAGCCAAGGCATTACGGACAATTCGCTGACCTATCATTTGCAGTCGGCGAAAAACAACGGCATCACCCGCACCGAAATCGCAGAAATCATCACGCATATCGGTTTTTACGCCGGTTGGCCGAAAGCTTGGGCGGCATTCCGTCTGGCAAAAGACGTATGGGCAGCGGAGGCAAGCGGTAAAGATGCCAAGGAAGCCTTTCAAAACGAAATGATTTTCCCTATCGGAGAACCTAATACGGCATATGCAAAATATTTTACCGGTAATAGTTACCTCGCACCGGTCTCCGGTGAGCAGGTAAATATCTCCAACGTGACTTTTGAACCTCGCTGCCGCAACAACTGGCACATCCATAAAGCCACGAAAGGCGGTGGTCAGATGCTTATTGGGGTGGCTGGCCGTGGCTGGTATCAGGAAGAGGGGAAACCGGCTGTGGAAATTCTGCCCGGAACGGTCATCCACATTCCTGCCAATGTAAAGCACTGGCATGGTGCAGCAGCCGATAGTTGGTTTGCACACCTGGCATTCGAAGTTCCTGGTGAAAGCGCTTCCAATGAATGGCTGGAACCCGTTACCGACGAAGAGTATGACAAATTTAAATAATCAGCCGCATGTATAGATTTTTATTGATATTGCTGCCGGTGGTCGGCATGGCTACCGCCACCGGCGCACAACAAAGACAGGATATGAACAAAGGAGGATCAGACCATAAAATATTGGTAGCCTATTTCTCGGCGACGGGAACGACGGCACGAGCGGCCAAAAAACTGGCGAATGTTACGGGCGGAGAGCTTTATGCGATTGTGTCTGCACAACCCTATACGAGTGCCGACCTCGACTGGAATGACAAGCGGTCGCGCAGTTCGGTAGAGATGAACGACCCTAAATCGCGTCCGGCAATCAAAGGCAGAAAGGAAAACATCGCCGATTACGATGTCATCTTCATCGGTTATCCCATCTGGTGGGACCTCGCGCCGCGCATTATCAATACGTTCATCGAAAGCCACGACCTGAAGGGCAAAACAGTCATCCCGTTCGCCACATCCGGAGGCAGCACGCTCGCGGGCAGCGCGGCGGCGTTGAAGAAAACCTATCCCGCGCTGAACTGGAGAGAGGGACGCCTGCTTAATCGTGCCGATGAGAAAAGCATTCGCAACTGGGTAGATAACTGCAAGCTATGAAAAGAAGAAAGATTCGCAGTTTAAGCGTCAGTGAAATAGGCATGGGCTGTATGGGATTCTCCCACGGATACGGCCAAGTACCGGGCGCAGGATATGCCGAAGAAGCCATTCGGGAAGCGTTCGGCTATGGATGCAATTTTTTCGATACGGCAGAAGGATACGGGAAGGAGCTTTATTATCCCGGACATAACGAGGAGATTGTCGGGCGTGCGGTCAGAGGCTTTCGCAATGAGGTTGTGATTGCCACAAAACTGCATATCCGGCCTGAGGCGGTTGAAGATTGCGGCTCCGTTTATGCTGCCATCCGCCGCCACCTTGAACGCTCGTTAAAGAATTTGCAGACCGATTACGTGGACTTGTACTATCTGCACCGCATCAACATGGAGGTGGACTATCTGGAGGTCGCCCATGCGATGGGCAGGCTCATTCAGGAGGGACTTGTCCGCGAATGGGGCATTTCGGCGGTGGACAAGGCTCAACTTGAAGCGGCGCATGCCGTAACGCCCGTAGGTGCCGTGCAGAATATCTACTCTATGGTGGAGCGCACTTCTGAAAAAGATGTCATTCCTTTTTGCGTGGGAAACGGGATTGCTTTTGTGCCGTTCTCACCTGTCGCCAGCGGACTTTTATCCGGAAAAATTACACCGGATACGGAGTTCGGTCAGGTCGATGACGTGCGTGTATGGGTTCCACAACTGAAGCGGGAGAACATAACCGGCAATATGCCCATTGTCGAAATGCTCAGGAGTTTTGCCGCAGAAAAGCAGGCGACTCCAGCGCAGGTCTCTTTGGCTTGGATGCTCCGTAAATATACGAATGTCGTGCCCATTCCCGGCTCGAAGAACAAAGAGCGCATCATGGAGAATCTGCGGGCGTGCGAAATGCAACTGACAGTTGAAGAGTTCGACAGGCTGGATTCCGAACTCGACAGATTGCCGGTATATGGCATACGCGGTCATGCGGAGACCGAACAGACTTCATTCGGAAACAATTGGTTAAAACTAAAATAATTCAAGCATGAAAAGAATTCTGATTTTAGGAGCATCCGGGACATTCGGGAAAGCTCTTGTCGAGAAGCTGAACAATGACGAAGAGTTTCATCTGACGCTTGCATCCCGTCATGCCTCGGCTTGCTATCACGAAAGTGAACGATGCCATGTCGTCGATTGTGACGCCATGAAAGCGGATGATTTGCCGCAGGCGATGGCGGGTTGCCATGTGGTGTATTGCGCCATATCGGGCGACGATTTGCCCGTTATCGCTGAAAAAATGGTATCAGCCATGAAGAAAGCCGGTTTACGCCGTATTATTTTTATGGGAGCCGTGGGAATCTACGATGAGATTCCAGCGGACATGGACGATGAAGACAATGTTAGAAACAATCCCGACCAAATACCCAACCGCAAAGCGGCGGATATTGTGGAAAACAGCGGTCTGGATTACACGATACTTCGTCCGGGGTATTTACGGGACGGGGATAAGGATGATTTTACATTGACTTTCAAAGGCGAACAAGCGAAAGGATATGTTTCGACCATCCCCTCCGTTGTCGGGCTTGCCGTTCGTCTTATACATGATGACACGCTCTATGTCCGTCAAAGCGTGAGTATTACCCGTGATATGTCTGATACGGGAAAACTTTGATTTACTATGGAAATACGTTTTGAAAATAAAGTGGCATTTATTACGGGTGCAGCCGGCGGTATCGGTTATGCCGCCGCACGGATGTTTGCCGAAGCCGGTGCGTCGGTTGTCATGGCCGATTTGGACAGTCGGGTAACAGACCGTGCCAAGGAACTGGAAGCGGAAGGACATAACGCCATCGGTATCAGGTGCGACGTATCGGACGAGGCACAAGTGAAAGCGGCTGTCGAAAAGGCGGTCGCTGTTTTCGGCAAGTTGGATATAGCCTATAATAACGTGGGCATACATGCCGCCGTGCGGGAAGATCTGGCGGAAACCGAAGGCTGGGATTTCGACCGGGTAATTTCGGTCAATCTGCGTGGCGTGTGGAACTGTATGAAGTACGAACTTGTCGAGATGAAAAAGCACGGCAAGGGAGCCATCGTGAACTGCTCGTCGCAGGGTGGTCTGGTAGGCATCCCCTGCATCGTGGCTTACAACGCCTCGAAGCACGGTGTACTGGGACTGACCAAATCGGCGGCGTTGGAGTATGCCCGGCAGGGAATCCGCATCAACGCTATCTGCCCCGGCACCTGCGAGACACCGATGGTACGTCAGGCCATCGAGCAGTCGCCCGACCACATGGCACGTGTTATCGACGCCATCCCGTTGGGGCGTGTCGGCAAGGCAGAAGAAATCGCTTCGATGGTGCTGCTCCTTTGCAGCGACTATGCCGGCTTTGCCATCGGACAGACTTGGGCGATGGACGGAGGATATACGGCGATGTGATAAACAATAAATAGAATGAGAAACAGATTGAAAACAATCCTTGCCATTGCCTTTGTATGGGGGATGGCAATTCAAACAAACGCACAGGAAATGAATAAAGTACCAACTGTAAAACTGAACAACGGCATGGAAATGCCGCAATTGGGAGTCGGCACGTTCTTGGTCAAGGATGATGCCGCAGAAAGAGTATGCCATGCAATCAAGGTCGGGTTCCGCCTGATCGACACGGCACAGGGCTACGGAAACGAGAAAGAGGTGGGCGAAGGCATATGCCGGAGCGGAATAGACCGCCGAGAGCTGTTCATTACCACGAAAGTGAACACTACGGAAATGCGAGGCGGCACCGTGCGGCAGTCGCTTGACAAAAGTCTTGCCGACCTCGGAACGGACTACATCGACCTCGTACTCATCCACTGGCCCGTAAAAGGACATATCAAGGAGACTTGGCAGATATTGGAGGAATACGTGGACAAGGGGAAAATCCGCAGTATCGGCGTGAGCAACTTCAACTCGCACCATCTCGACGAGTTACTGGAGTATGCACGCATACGTCCCGTCGTCAATCAAATCGAGATCGAGCCGTACATGACCCAGCACGATGTCGTGGGCTATACGTTCCGCAAGGGTATTCAGGTGGAAGCATGGGGACCGTTGGGACAGGGCGTTACCGGCGTGCTCGATGACCCTGCAATCGGCGAGATTGCCGCCCGGCACGGTAAATCTGCCGCACAGGTTATCCTGCGTTGGCACATGCAGCGCGGGTTGGTCATCATTCCCCGCTGCGACAACGATGCGTACACGGACGAGAATATCCGTATCTTCGACTTCGAGCTTTCGCCTTCCGAAATAGAGATTATTACCGGTCTGAACCGCAACCAACGTGCGTATGAACAGAACGACCCGGATAATTTCCCGTGGTAACCGATAAATCGTATCGGGGTATCAGTTGGCGGAAACAGAACTATGCGTCACACGCATTTCCTGTTGCCTGACTTGAATAATATCAGAAGTGGCAGACCATCTATCAAAGTGGTTAAATGAAAAAAGTCGAACTGATACGGACAGAAGAAAATTCATAAAGACTGTCGGTGCAGCAGCCGGAGCAACCCTGCTTTCCGGAGTCGGGATAGCGAAGGCAGCCGAATTGTTGAACGATAAAACGGATAAGAAAATGAAAATAGTAGTATTGACAGGAAGTCCGCGCCGGAACGGGAATACCAATCATTTGGCCTGACAATTCATCAAGGGTGCGGAAGAAGCCGGACACGAGGTGTACCATTTCGATTGCGCCCAGCACAAGGTTTCTTCCTGCATCGCCTGCAACCGTTGCGGAATGAACGGTCAGTGTATATTCAACGACGATTTTGGGCTGCTTCGTCCGCACCTTGTGACCGCCGATATGGTGGTATTCGCCACGCCAATGTATTACTTCGGATTCTCTTCGCAGCTCAAAGCCGTGATAGACCGCTTCTATGCGCTCAACGGGCAGTTCAAGGGAAGCGAGAAACGGTCGGCCTTGCTGATGGCATACGCTGATACAGCTGCGGAAGAAGCCGAGCCGATGCTCTCGCATTACCATATGCTGCTCCGGTATTTAGGATGGAAAGACTGTGGAACGGTCGTGGCGGCGGGAATGTGGCCAGCGGGTACGGTGAATGACACCGAATACAGTCGGCAGGCTTATGAATTAGGATGTAAATGTTTCGGGTAATCGTGTTGTGTATTTACGTAATGATGCAATACGTTGGTTATAGGAACAAGTATATTATATTAAAACAAAACCATTATGATGACACCATTATTTATCGGCAGTCTGGGTATGCAGGAAGTGCTGCTGATCGCATTGGTCGTGCTGCTGTTCTTCGGTGGTAAGAAAATTCCCGAACTGATGAAAGGTCTCGGTAAGGGAGTACGTTCGTTCAAAGAAGGGATGAACAATATGGAGAAAGAAATCGAGGATGAACCGATAAAAAAAGAATAAGCGGATGGCGGCTGATACGGACAAACAATCTTTCTGGGAGCACCTCGACGTACTGCGTGCAGCCATCGTGAAGAGTCTGCTCGTAGCCGTAGTGTTCGGCGTGGCGGCATTCTGTTTCAAGGAGGAACTGTTTGCCGTTATCCTCGCACCCAAAGATGTCAATTTTATTACTTACCGGCTGCTCTATTCACTTAGTGGTCTGGTGACGGAAGTCGGCGCACAGGATTTTCTCGTGAAGCTCATCAACACGGGACTGGCCGAACAGTTCATCATTCACATGAAAACCGCATTATGTGCCGGTATCCTGTGTGCATCGCCATATATCCTCTACCAGTTGTTCCGGTTCGTGTCACCTGCCTTGTACGTCAATGAGCGGAAGTATGTGATGCGGGTGGTCGGAGGCGGCTATGCCATGTTCGCCTTGGGTGTGGCCGTCAGCTACTATCTGATTTTCCCGCTGACGTTCCGTTTCTTGGGAACCTATCAAGTCAGCAGTGAGGTGGAGAACATGATTGCACTGCAATCCTACATTTCAACGCTGATGACCATGTCGCTGGCAATGGGACTTGTTTTCGAGATACCGATTCTCTCATGGCTGTTCGCTAAATTGGGATTGCTCTCTGCCTGTTTCATGCGCAAATACCGCAAACACGCCATTGTGGTCATTCTTGTGATGGCTGCCGTTATCACACCGACCTCTGATGTCTTCACGCTGTTGCTGATTGCATTGCCGATGTGGTTGCTGTATGAGATAAGTATATGGATCGTTAAAAATTCAAGAAGAAAGAATGAAGTTATTATTGCAGCATAAGATAGTTGCCGGATATTTATTATTGATGGCGGTCATCGGTTGTATGGTCGCCATTGTCTTACATGAACGCAACCGTGTAAGAAAGATAGAGAATGAATCAATTGCGATTTTTCAGACCCAGCACCATATCAATACCGCCCACCGTTATGTAACCACGTTGGCAACTTATGGTGAATCCGTTATTGTGTGGAACAAGGAGGACTCATTGTCTTATCGGGACCGTCGTATGCGAACGGATTCCCTGCTGCAAATCCTAAGTATACGCTGCAGGGATTTTATACATCCCGACCAGATAGATTCTCTCCGTACATTGCTGGTTGCTAAAGAAGAACATTTATTCCAGATAATGGGTGCGTTTCAACAACAAAAGAAAATGGACAGTCTTTTATTTAGCCGACAGCATGTCGTTACATTGCAAGTCAGCCCACCTCGCACCATTACCCGCAAGAAAAAAGGGATAGCAGGATTTTTTGGTGGCAAGGAAACCGTGCAGCTGCCATCCGTTACAACCGGACAGAATACACTAAACAAAGAATTGATTTCTTTGAAGAATGAACGGCAAAGAGACATTGAGGCTTATACGGACAGCCTGCGGTTACACAATAAGGAACTCAACGTGAAACTACGCATGTTGATTACAAGTCTGGACGAGCAGACATTGATTGCGTTTCAAAACAAAGAAGAACGACTTAAAGCCTCCTACGAACATTCCTCTCTTGTCATTACCGGTTTGATTGCATTCTCCATAATCCTGTTATTTGTTTTGTATCTTATCATACAACGGGATATCAAGATTAAGGCAAGGAACAGGAAACGCCTGGAAGAAACAATAGAACAGAACAATGCGTTGCTGGAAATGCGTAAGAATATTATCCTAACCATTTCCCATGATATTCGCGCCCCGCTGAACATCATCAGCGGGAGTGCCGAACTGGCTACGGACACTCGTGAAAAGAAACGCAGGAACAATCACCTGGACAACATCCGAATTGTCTGTAAACACGTGGTACACTTGCTTAACAACCTGTTGGACGTGTACCGTCTGAACGAGGCCAAAGAAATCCGCAACGATGTGCCGTTCAGCCTTAAAGACTTGTTGGAACGTACCGTTTTCGGCTTCTCCCACGTAATCAATAACAAGGGAGTTCTATTCTGTCACGATTTTAAGGATACCGATGTCAAACTTTATGGCGATGTGGACCGCATTGCTGAGCAGATTATAGACAACCTGCTCAGCAATGCCGTCAAGTTTACAGAAGTAGGTACAATCAGTTTTAATGCCTGTTATCATGAAGGAGAGCTGCTGTTAGAAGTCAAAGATACCGGTATCGGCATGAGTGCGGAGACGCTCTCCCGTATCTTCCGTCCATTCGAACGTTTGAGTTCATTGGCTAACGTCCAAGGATTCGGATTGGGTCTGCCAATTACGAAAGGACTTGTCAACCTGCTTGGCGGAACCATCAATGTGACAAGTAGCATAGACCAAGGCAGCACCTTCTGCGTGACACTTCCCATGAAAATAATGGACGAACCGATAGAAAGCGAGAACCGGATAATCCCGCACCCGGTACACCTGCCCCAAAATGTACTTGTCATCGATGATGACACCATGTTGCTGGATGTGATAAAGGAGATGCTGGAGCGGAACGGAATGAACTGTACAACCTGTGCCACTTCCAAAGAGGTCGTAAAGGCAATGCGGGGCAAGGATTATGATTTGCTGCTGTCAGACATTCAAATGCCGGGAACCAACGGCTTCGATCTGCTGACTCTGTTGCGAAACTCAAATATCGGGAACTCCCGTTCCATACCCGTTGTGGCCATGACTGCACGCGGTGACAGGGACAAGGAGGTATTCCTCCATGCCGGATTTACAGACTATATCTACAAGCCTTTCTCTTCTTCCGAGTTGCTCAGCCTGCTTTCAATGATAAGAAAAAACCGGCAGGAAGACAACCATAGCGTCGATTTCAGTCTGATACTCTCTGAAGTCAGCGACAAGTCGAAAACGCTTCTTTCCTTTATATCCCAGTCGAAAAAAGACCGGGAGGAACTCGGTACGGCAATGAAAAACGGTGACAGGCAGAAATTGCGTGAAATCACCCACCGGATGCAACCGATGTGGGAATTGCTGCAAATGGAAGAAGCCTTGTCGGCTTATCGCACTTTACTGAAAAATGAGACTATAAACGATAAGATATTGAATGAACATACCCGGCAGATTATGGATTACGCCGCCATCCTCATTAAAGTGGCGGAAGCCGAGATAAAAAGAGTGACGAATGAAACGGAAGATACTGATAGTTGAGGACAACGTCGGTTTGTCACAGATGCAGAAAGACTGGCTCTCACAGGCGGGTTATGATGCCGTGACGGCCATGAACGAGACGATAGCACGCTCGTTGATACGCAGAACGCAGTTCGACCTGATATTGTCGGATGTGCGGTTACCGGAGGGGAACGGCATTTCCCTTCTGGAATGGCTGTGCAAGGAAAGGAAGGACATCCCGTTCATCCTGACCACGGAATATGTTTCCGTTTCGGATGTGGTGCGCACCATCAAGCTCGGAGCCAGGGATTACCTGCCCAAACCGGTACACCGGGAGCATCTGCTGGAGTTGGCGGAAGATGTGTTCCGTCCAGTGGCTACGGTGCGCAGGAAAGAGAAGGTGCTGTTTCACCGTACAAGCCCCAGGATTCTGCAAGCGGAAAAGTTTGCCAGGCTGGTTGCTCCGTCCGATATGTCGGTAATGATTCTCGGTGCCAACGGAACCGGTAAAGAGTCGATAGCACAAACCATCCATAACAACAGCGAACGATGGAATATGCCGTTCGTCGCGGTAAACTGCGGGGCGTTACCGCGTGAATTAGCCGCCTCGCTCTTCTTCGGGCACGAGAAAGGGTCGTTTACCGGTGCCGACAGCGCCAAAATCGGATATTTCGACATGGCGAAAGGCGGCACGCTGTTTTTAGACGAAATAGGGACGATGTCCTACGAGATACAGTCCTTGCTCCTGCGGGTATTGCAGGAGAATACCTATGCTCCGGTAGGCGGCAGGGAACGGACAGCCGATGTGCGGATAATTGCCGCCACGAACGAGGATATGCAACTGGCCATCCGGGAGGGACGTTTCAGGGAAGACCTCTACCACCGGCTGAACGAGTTCGAGATTCGGCAGCCGTCGTTGGCGGAGTGTCCGGAAGACATCCTGCCGTTGGCCGAATTTTTCCGTGAACGTCATTCCAAAGAACTGAAACGGGAAACGCAGGGCTTTACGGACGATGCCAGGCGCAGGATGCTTACCTATCACTGGCCGGGCAATGTGCGGGAGTTGCAGAACCGGATCAAACGTGCCGTGCTGGTCACGGAAACTCCTTTGTTGGAACTTCCGGACCTCAATACCGGCGGTCAAACAGAGTTTGTGAATAAGGGGATTGCCCCTGTCATATTACCATTGAAAGACGAGAATACAGAGAAGGAATCCATCATCAAAGCCCTGCAAATATGCAACGGACACCGCGAACAAGCCGCACGGTTGCTGAAAATAAATCCCGCGACACTATACCGAAAGATGAAAAAATACGATTTACGATAGATTGAAAACATGGATAAATTGCATTCATGTTTTCAGCAGTGCCCATTTCTTGAAAGCAGATCTGTATATTACAGCGTTCATTTTTCCGTTTTTTGTTCCTGTTTTTCCGCTTTCAGGCGCAACGACTTTGGAGTGGAGCCTGTCCCGAGCCTTCAGGCGAGCGGCAAGTTGTTTTGGGACGCCCGAATCATTTCGGGTGCCTCAAAACACAACTTGCCATGTTCGCTTGAACATGAATTTTTCATCCGAAAAATCAAAATATGGCGTTCCATCCACTTCCCGCCTATAAAATCCTTCCGCCGCCATCCTTATCACTTTTTGAATACCCAAAACCGGAGTCACCGGGGCACTTGGGCGGTGTAACAGGATGACATACAGTGTCACAGACCGTCAGCAGACCGCCATGATAGTGCCAATCCGGAAAAATTATCGTTATTTTGCCGCATGTCAGCATGTGTCCGGCAGTTCAATCATCCAAGTGTGCGTCAGGTACATGGTGTATGGTTGCCTTAAACCGTCCGGTAACGGGTGAACGGGGATATGTAAGAACATAATAAGGCAACCGTTCCCCCATGTGTGAATGCGTGACCGGCTTAATGTCAGACTGGACACGTGGGGGATTGGATACATGACCGGCTTGCCGGTCGGATGCACATACCCGTCAGATAATGCAAGCATGTAATAAGGGTGGTATTCTTACATTCACAACGTGATGAAAATGCAGGACTGCCGGAAAAGAATTGTTCAACTATCAAAAATATGGAATTCATGGTAAAGAGAAAGGAAGTTAAAATCGACGAGGAGCAGATACGCCGCGTAATGGCCGGGGATATTCCCGCCTCCGTCCTGGAAAATCGTTATGGGAGCAACGCTGCCGACTCCCAAAAAGAAGATGACAAGAAACCGGGAACGGAAAATCGGTCGGGGATTCCTGCCAAATCCGACAAGGTGGAAGTTCCCGGTTCCGGTGTGTCCGGCTGTGAGGAAGAAGCACCGTCTCCGGTTCTTCGGGGGAAAACACACCGGAAAAAGAACAGTCTTCAGGAGTATCCCGAACATCTGTTCGGCAACAACGTTGTGAAAGAGCGCCGGCAGACCTATGTCAGCAGCGAGAACTATGAACGGGTGCGCACCCTGCTTTCCGTGATAGCACCGACTGTCAGCATTTCCTGCTACATCGACAATATCCTTTCGGCCCATCTGGAACAGTACCGTGACGAGCTGAACGCCATCTACAGCAGCCGTATCAACCTGAAACCGTTGTGATCCTGCCTGTGGCCGCATGAAAAAAGGGACACCCGGAGGTCGGATCTTCTTCCTTCGGATGTCCCCTGCTTTTTCTTTCGGATATCGGGCTTATCTCGTACCGGTGGCTCTTACTCCCTTCGGTATCGGGTTGTCGAGTATTATCCGGTAGCATAGCCTGCCGTCCACATTCACCGGCTCTTTCGCCACCATGAAACCGGCGCATTTCTCGACCTTTGCCGCATCAAGTATCATGCCGGCGATGAAGCTGTTCGAGAAGCGGGCGCAACGCGGATCGTTCCATATCGTGAATCCGTTTCCGTCATCCGAGACGAACATGTACCAGTCCTTTGGCCTGTCTTCGTCCTTGGCGATACACAGCCTGTTTCCTGCGTGCAGGCTCAGTTCCCTGCTCAATATCCTGCTCAGGTACATGCTGCCGTCACGGCATACCGTGATGATCCGTTTGCCCTTGTAGGTCAGTGCCGGATGGGAATTGCTCTTGTCATAAACTGTCAGTTTCATAATCGATTATGTTTTGAGTGATACATTTATTGTCTTTTATGCCGCCTCGCCGGCCATGATCAATCTTCTTCGGGCGATGAACTTCCGGTTTGCCCGGATGGATTCCATCATCGCCTGTGCCCTGCGTGTCACCACCGAGGTCTTCTCGCCCATGTGCCTGGCTATGGTGCGGAACGAACTTCCGGTCTCGTAGAACCGCAGCATGAATATCCTGTAATCCTCATAGGAGAAATGCCGCCTGAGGAACTTCTGTATGTCCCTTACCAGCCTGTCACATCCGGTAAGCATCTCTTCCCGTTCCTCTGTCTCTTCCTCGCAGTCCGTCTCACCCAGTCTTGCGAAATACTCGTCTCCGGGGCTGTCGTAACGGCTTTCATCCCTTGCGCCCGACTGCAGGATTCTCCGGTAGCATCCGAAGAAATAGGACTCCGGATCTTCTATCCCGACACTTGAGAACATTATCTGCTTCCTGACAGCCAGATATGCGTCATGGAACGCGTCTTCGTCGATTTTTCCATAGATGGAGAGTCTCTCCTTCAATCTCGCGTATGAACGGTTAAACCATCCGTTGAATTCTTTCACGTCTTTTGTTGCCATATCCTTTTGCTTTTATCTGTTAGACATCCGGCCCGTGGTACGGGCACTCTTGTTTCTTTGTATGCCTTACAGCCGTTCTCCCTCCGGAAAGGTGTCAAGGCTCGGCAGGAAAAAATACCGGAGCGCAGAGCGCGAGGATGATTTTTTCCCCGCCGACCCGCAGGGCCCGGCCTTGCGCTCCGGTGGGGAACGGCTACCTTTGCTTCAAAGAAATAAGTGTGTCCTTTTCCGCTTCTTACCATCCGAAATTATCCCCTGGCGGTGAAAAGGGATGTCTGCCGGTGACACCTCTCGTCCGGTTTGCAGCCCGTCTTGATTTTTTTATTTTCTTCGCTTCCGGAACGCTTTTACGGACACCGGAAACCCTTTCCGGTATCATCTGTCCGCCGTTCCGGCTATAGTAAAAAAACAAATGTCAAACTTAAAATTTAGGAATTATGGAAGTAGTGGTCATAGAGAAGGCAACTTTTGAGAGGATGCTTTCGGGGTTCGAGATTTTTGCGGAAAAGGTGGAATGCCTCTGCCGGGAACATGAGGACTTGGGAGAAAAGGAGTGGCTTGACAGCGATGACGTGTGCAGGCTGCTCTGCGTCAGCCCTAGAACATTGCAGTCGATGCGGGAGAACGGAACATTGGCATACACCAAGATAAGCCACAAGGTGTACTACAGGCCGGAGGATGTGAAGGCCGTCTTTCCCGTGGCGGAAATGAAACGGTGTATTACAGCCGGCAAGGAAAGAAAATGCAATGTAACCAACAAACCAATCAACCAACGAACCAACCAACAAACAGATATCTGACTTATGAATGACAATGGCAATATCCGGCTGCTGACACCGGAAAACGACATACGCGTGAGAGTCTTTCTCTCATCGCTGGAAGACCTTTTAGAAAAGGTGGAGAAAATACGTGGTGCCAACAAACCGTCGCTGGACGGGGAACGCTATTACACTGACAAGGAACTGGCCGTTAAACTGAAGGTCAGCCGCAGGAGCCTTCAGGATTACCGAAACAACGGCATACTGCCCTATATTCAGATAGGCGGCAGGATCCTGTACAGGGCTTCCGACATTGAACGTACGTTAATGGACGGGTACAAGGAGGCGTACTGTCAGAATGGTAGAACCAGGTTGTAATATTACCCCGTATTATGGGTATCCGCCAAGTTCAACTCTTTATTTCTGAATCCGCATCATTTAGTGAACCTGTGGTGCGGATTGGTTTTGTAATGCAATACAGATACACCCTTTATTGGGTATATCGTAATACTATACCATTTTTAGGGTATATTTCTTGGCTATGCCAAATTATATTCATACATTTACAGCCAAAACAATAGATAGTAATATGTTTGCAACCATTTCGGCAGATATAGTTTCATCCACTTCGTTATCCGTGGATGAAACTATCAGACTAAAGCAAAGGATAGAGGCACTGTTTGCTTTGCTCAAAACAAAATACCCGGATTTTTACGGTCGTCAAATCAAAGGCGATTATATCGAATGTGTAATGCAGAATGTATCCAATGTCTTTCGTATAGCTCTTGTAATCAAATCATATATCAAGTCTTTCCCGATTACAGAAAACAAGAAAGCGAAGAACTTTCAGACATATGGTATAAGGACGGCTATCGGTATTGGAAACATGCGTATAGTGAACACGGAACAGGGCATTTGGGATGGCGAGGCCATTTATATGTCGGGGCGTTCACTTGAGGGAATGAATGCCTTGAATAAAGGAACTTTGTCTGTATGTACAAGTAAAAGACAATTATCCTGCTCCTTACAGACGATCGCATTGCTGACCGATGCCATCATGAATGACATGACCTTGCGCCAAAGCGAGGTCATTTATTACAAACTGCTTGGATTGAAGGAAACGGATATAGCCCGAAATCTGGGAATATCACAATCCGGTGTAAACAAGGCTTCATCGGCTACAAAATGGTATTGCATAGAGGAAGCCTTGAAGTTTTTTGAACAGATAAATTTTAACGAATATGAATAGCTGGCTGTTTTTAAGTTTGCTGTTGGGCCATGTCATAGCCGATTTCTACCTGCAAAATGACAAATACTGCTCACAGAAAGAGGAAAAGAAGTTCAGAAGCTGCTTCCTGTATGTACATTCGCTTCTTGTAGCTGTAGTATCATGGGCTTTGGTCCCGGTCAGCGATTTCGGGTTTTATGCCTTGACTATTGCCCTGTCACATCTGGCCATTGACCTTGTCAAAGTCTATTGTCCCAAAGGATTGTGGAGATTTGCCCTTGACCAGGCTGCACATCTGGCAATATTGGCTGCTGTGGCTACCGAGTTTGATATCACCACTGAATTGCCTGTACAATTTGTGGATTATACCGGGAACTTCTCCATGCCTTTATTCATACTGGCGGTATTGTTGTGCATCAAACCTGCCAATGTCCTGATTAAGCTGGTTTTGAAAAGATACCAAATCGGAGAAACACTATCCTGTGAGAATATCAAAAATGCCGGAGCATTGATAGGAAACCTGGAACGTATTCTCACAATCATATTTGTAATAATAGGCAGGTATGAAGCAATCGGTTTTATCATAGCCGCAAAATCCATATTGAGGTTCAAGGATACGGATACAGCAAAAACCGAATATGTCCTTGCCGGAACATTTCTAAGTTTCGGAATCGCTTTGCTTTGCGGACTGATGGCAGCATAACGGGATGGAAGAGCTGCAAAAGAAATACGACACGCTTGTCAGGAAATATAATGCACTGCTTGCCGAGAACGAAGAGTTGAAATCAATTCTTCTTCAACACGGCATTGTCTATTCCTTATCAGAAATCTCTGATAAGGAGCCGATTTTTTCTCCTGTAATATTTCCTTCTGTCAATTTCACGCCTGATGAGAAAATAGCATTGTTCAGCAGCTTTTTCAAGGGAAGAACGGATGTTTTTGCACGAAGATGGTTCAGCAGGACAACGGGAAAGGGAGGCTATCAACCGGTCTGTACCAATGAATGGCGAAGAGGAGTCTGCGACAAGAAACGATACAAGTGCTCGGATTGCCCGAATCGCAACCTTGCTCCTCTGACAAGCCGGGAAATCTACCGCCATTTGGAGGGAAAAGATGAATACGGGTGTGATGTTATAGGTTTATATGCTGTCACCCCTGACAATAAATGCTCTTTTCTTTGCGCTGATTTTGATGACAAGAATTGCATTCGCGGATATAAGGAAGATGTGCTGGCTTTCACTGTCGTTTGTAGGAATTGGGGAATTCCGTACAGTATCGAACGTTCACGCTCCGGTAACGGGGCGCATGTATGGATATTTTTCGAAGAACCGGTTGCTGCCGGTAAAGCCAGGAAATTAGGCAATGCCATCCTTACTGAGGCCATGAAGCGCAACGGACATATTACCTTCAATTCATACGACCGTTTCTTCCCCAATCAGGACAGAATGCCTGAAGGCGGATTCGGAAATCTGATAGCCCTTCCATTGCAAGGCAGGGCACGGAAAATGGGAAACAGTGTCTTTGTGGATGAAAACTTCCTTCAGTTCAAAAACCAATGGGCTTATTTATACAATGTAAAAAAGCTTAATGAGCATGACTTGGACATGTTATTGGTCCAGCACAGACAAGAAGATTTCGGTTCGTTGGCAACTTCTTCAGAAACAAAGCCTTGGGTGCTTCCTGTATCTCAGGATGTCACGCAGAAAGATTTTAACGGAAAACTGAAAATTAAAAAATCGGACAGACTATACATCCCCCTAAACTCCATATCCGAAAAGGTGGCCAATCATCTCAAGCGTATAGCCGCATTCAAAAATCCGGAATTTTACAGCAAACAAGCAATGCGCATCTCTACCTATAACATTCCGCGTATTATTTGCCGTGCAGACTTTACGGATGATTACCTCGCCCTGCCCCGCGGTTGTGAGGATGCCGTAACAACCATGCTGGAATCTCTTGGAGTTGCTTATGAAATGATTGATGAAACCAATCACGGCAAGCCTGTTTCCGTTGCATTCAAGGGCAAAGAACGTGACGAGCAACTTGATGCCATCAATTCCTTAATGCCATACACGAACGGGGTATTGGCGGCAACGACCGCTTTTGGGAAAACAGTAACAGCAGCTGCTCTGATTGCCCGAAAAAAGGTAAGCACACTCGTGCTGGTACATTCCAAAGCGCTGCTCCTGCAATGGCACGAACGCCTTACCGACTTTCTTGAGATAGAATTTGCCGAGCCTGCCACGTCAAGAAAACGTGGCAGGAAAAAAGTGTTTTCTCCCATAGGCTGCTTGGATTCAACCTCAAACACCTTGCACGGAGTCATTGACATCGCCCTTATGCAATCATGTTTTGAAAATGGCGAGGTAAGACCTTTTGTACGGGAATATGGGATGGTGATCGTGGATGAATGTCATCATGTTTCTTCCATAACGTTTGAGAATGTACTCAGACATATTACGGCACATCATGTCTATGGACTTACTGCCACACCTATTCGCAAGGACGGACTGCAACCCATTATCTTCATGCAGTGCGGACCAATCCGCTTTTCGGCAGATGCCAAGACCCAGATACAGAAGCAGTCATTCCTGCGTTATCTTGTTCCAAGATTCACATCCTATCGCTCTGTAACTGACAACAGGCAGTCGTTCACCTTATTGTCACAATCGCTTGCTGAATCCGAGTTACGGAATACGCTCATCATAGAGGATGTGTTAAATGCAGTAACGGCAGGAAGGACACCGATTATCCTGACCGGTAGGACATCGCATGTAAAGCTGCTTTCCGGAATGTTAAAACCGCATATCGCCAACGTCATTCAACTGACGGGAGAAGGAACAGCCAAAAGCAAGCGTGAAGTCCTGCAAGGATTGCATGACATTCCGCAAAATTCCCCTCTTGTAATAGTCGCTACCGGAAAATATGTAGGAGAAGGATTTGACTATCCCCGGCTTGATACGCTCTTTTTAGCCCTCCCCATATCATGGAAAGGGTTGGTTGCCCAGTATGCAGGCCGTCTGCACCGGGAGAACGAAGGAAAAGCCGATGTCCGTATCTATGATTATATCGATATACACGAACCTGTCTGTGAGAGTATGTATCGCAAGAGGCTCAAAGGCTATTCCGCTATCGGCTATCGGGTACTTTCCAAGGATTGTCAGACATTGTTTGATGTAACCGAAGGTTTACAGTCGTCTCCGCATGAAGAACAGATATTCAACGGCATAACATTCTGTCAGCCGTTTATAAAAGAATTAAAAGCCTCAAGACAATCCATTGTGATATCTTCCCCTAAGCTCTATCATATGGAACGAAATAAATTTGTCAATATCTTGAAAGAACTCCAAAGAGACGGTATTGAAGTGGCCATTCTTACATTGACAGAAAACGGGCAGTCGGATTATCTCAGAAGACAGGGGCTGTTCGTAAAGATTGTACCTGAATTATCATTATGTTCATGTATTATTGACAAATCCTCCGTCTGGTATGGCAGTATCAATATCCTTGGCTATCCGACGGAAGAAGACAATATTATAAGAATTAAAGATATAAGACTTGCGGAAGAATTTTTGGATGTCATTTACAATAATGGCAATGGCAAGTAATACAAAAATGAAATCACAATGCAGCAGATATAAGGAGGACACCGGCTAAATGTATGTTGTCAAATCACTTGTGATACCTTATATCTCAGAATTTTTTGTATAAAAACAGCGAATGAAGGCAGAAGCAGTTCAGCCGGACAAGGAGGGCGGATATTGGCAGGTGGTCGAAAAAAAGGATTGATTTTTTGGAGGGAGCGCAGTTTGCCGCCTGCCTTTTTTCTTCTCTTTCAAAAAAACGCCCTCCTATACACTCCTATAGAAAATCAGAACAGCATACGGACCGGTATTTTCCTACTGTCTGTATGCTGTTTTTTTTGTTGTATCGACTTTTCCGTCGGTCGCTTGTTTCCGCTGCCGTCAGCCTTCCTTGTACAGACGTGAAAGGGGAAAGGTTTTCGGGCTGAATACGCTTTGCCTGCAAAGGAAGATTCTGCCCGAAACGGCACGGCCGCCCGACCTTTTCACTTTCAATGAAGTCTGTACTAATTTCATGGACGGCGAGGAAGCAGGCGGCTGCGAAATGGTTATTGGCTGTCAGAGCCGGAATGTGTGCGGCTCCGGCTTCTCTTTTCCATCAGTCTGTCCATTTCCCTTGAGATTTTTTCTTCCGTTATCCTGGCATACCCTTGTGTGGTAGAAATATTGGAGTGTCCCATCATCTTGGCTATGCTCTCGATGGATACGCTCTCTGAAATGAGCAGGACCCCGAACCCGTGCCGGGCCTGATGGTACGAAAGGTCATCGTGCCTGCCCAGGATCACGCCGATTTCCCGTATCTCATGCCAGATGGAATCCCGGCTCGGCAACGGGAATACGGGACTGTGCATGTCGGTGGTATTGTACAGGGACAGTATCTGTTCGGCTATCGGGTGCAGGGGGATGAACGCTTCCACTCCGGTCTTCTTCCGGTTGATGCGGATGAACCGCCGCCCCTCCGCCGTCGTCCCGATATGGCACGGATGGAGCTGCTTGATGTCGGCATAGGCAAGCCCGGTGAAATAGGAGAAGATGAATGCACGCCTGCCCAGTTCCGCACGTCCTTCATTCAGAGGCATGGCCAGTATCCTTTTCATCTCTTCACGGGTGACATACTTGTGCTTGGGCGCGGTTTTCTTCTCATATTCGACATTCTCCACCGGATTGGTGCGCAGGATCTCGTTGTCCACGGCAAGATACAAGAGGCGGTTCAGCCAGCAGAGGCAGCGGTTGGTCTGCGAGGTGCTGAAATTCTTGTTCCTGATAAGGAATGCCTTGTAATTCTTGCCGAAGTCTTCCGTTATTTCTTCAAAGGCGATGTCCTTCTTCCCCAGTGAAGCAAGGTAGTCCGCCAGGTACTTCTGGAAATACTGTGATTGCCGGTATGTGGAGGTGGAATTGATCTCCCTGCTACGTATTCTGAGACGTTCACGCTCTATCTCGCCCATCCGGAGCAGGTGTGTCGGAACGACGAACTGCCTTGTCACCCGGTTCTTGATAATCTCCGCACTGACGACACCCTGCGTCCTCAGAATTTCCTCGTAAGTCTGTTCGATATACTTCCGGTACTCCTGCAGTCTGGCGTTTTCCCTTACCGTGCGTATGGTTCCGGTTCTGGCGTTCCAGTCTTCCGGCTTGCAGCATATCCCGGTGGTGATGGCGGTGTTCCTGCCGTCTATGGTGATGCGGCACATGACCGCCGTGGTTCCGTCAGCCTTTATCTTGCCGCGGTTGATATAGAATAGTATGGAAAAGGTACTTCTCACGATTCTCATTGTTTATGGGTTATAGAACAAGTTTCAAATCTCCGGTAGCCTCGATAAGCCTGTCCATGTCCTCGAAGAGCTTTTTCGGGGTGACGCGGGCATAGACTTGGGTCGTCTGTATGTTGCTATGCCCCAGCATGCTGCTGATGGTCTCTATCGGAACGCCCGCTTCAAGGGTGACGAGCGAGGCGAACGAGTGGCGTCCGACATGGTAGCACAGGTTCTCCTTTGTCCCTGCCAGCACGGCCAGCGCCTTCATGTGGTTTCTCATGCTCGGATAGTGGATCATCGGGAACAGCGTGTCCCTGCTGTCATCATGATATTTCTCTATCAGGGCGACGGCTTCCGGCAGCAGCTTCACGCTTGCACGGAGCTCGTTCTTTTTACGGCGGTATTTCAGCCATAGCTTGCCGTCCTCGCCGGTGTACAGGTTTTCCCGGGTGACGGTCACGGCATCGCTGTAGGCGACCCCGGTATAGCAGGCGAAGAGGAACAGGTCCCTTGCCAGACGGTGGGTCGTGCGGTGCGGGGCTATCTCCACGTCACGGATTTTCTCGAAACTTTCACGGCTCAGTGCCTTGGGAGTCTTGACGGTCTGTTTCGGAAGGACATAGTGCTGGAACATGAACCGCTCGGAATGTCCTTCCTGATAAGCCCTTTTGCAAGTTTTCTTGAGAATTGCCAGGTAATGCCGTACGGTGTCCACGGCATACCCTTTCTCGTCAAGGATGAAATTCTCATAGTCGTGGATGAACTGTTCCGTAAGCTGCCCGAAGGCCAGGTCTTTCGTCTTGAATTTGGTTTCAATGAACTCGCGCATGGTACGGCAGGTAAAGTCGTATGCCGGATAGGTCCCTTTTGCCCGGTCTATCCCGATACGGCTCTTCACCTCATCCCTGAGGGCATCCAGCATTTTCATCAGGGTCATCTGCGTCTTCATGCTGCCCTGGAAGGCATCCTTGACGGAAGCGGCGTCAAATTCCCCCTTGCGTTCCAGAAGGGAATCGAAGGCGGCATTGATGTCAAGCAGCAGCTTGTCGATTTTCGCATTTGTTTCCACCGCCTCCCTGCTCTTGCCGTTCAGCCGGCTTTCACGGGGATTCCACAGCCCGGGAGTGCAGGAGAGCTTGCAGCTGAACTGCGCCATCGTCCGGTTCACGGTGATGCGTCCCATTATCGGGGCTTTGCCCGACTTGTCCAGTCCGCTCTTTTTGAGGTAGAGCAAAACCTTGAATTTTTCTACTTTCATACGCTTATAACTTTAGTTGCAAAATTACTTGTTTTATAAGCGTTCTTTAGTATGCAAAACAATGACAATCAGTGCAATATATCGGCGTTTTAAATTATCCGATCCACTTCGCGTTACCTCGTTTCCTTTCGGTAACTGACCGGCTAACGGTTTGGTAACTGAACATCTTCAATAATCCCCACTTTCCTGCTTTTTTCTCAAGTGGAAGAATATAGAGAAATAGTTAGTTTCCAACGGATTACGTTATCCTTTCTTTTCGTTTCCGGTGCTCTGTTTACCTATCTTATTCCACCTGGCACGTCACACGTTTGCTACGACCACTACTCTGGCTAAAGGCGTGCCGATTGAAACGGTGTCGAAAATGCTGGGGCATACGAACATTGAAACGACGCAAATCTATGCCCGCATAACCAATGAGAAGATAAGAAAGGATATGGAGGTCCTTGCGGGAAAACTGGATGCCATGTTATGACCTCCATGCTGAGATTCCATATATAATGTATAAAAGCAACTATTATGGTGAGATTTGGCAATTTTGAAGTGGAATATAACCGCAATGCACCTGATAAGGTGAGCGTAAGGATAGAAACGGACGACAAGGGCGAGGTATGGTTGCCGAAATGCGACATCGCACGGGCGTATGGAGTGTTTGTACAGTCGGTAAATGCCGGACTGAAATCCCTTGCAAAAACCGGTGACTTTGATGAATACCGGGATGTGCGGGTGGAACATTTCACCTATAACGGAAAAAATTGCAGTGTGGACCTCTACAGTCTGGCAACCATCATTGCACTAGGATTCCGCATGAAGGGACTGAAATGCGAGGCATTCAGAAAATGGGCTGCAAGACGGCAAAAATAAGCATATTTTTTCATTAGAAAGTTCGGGGTATTTATGCCCTCATGCCCTCACTGTATGTATAATGGGTTTATTATGAATGACTTATATGATTATAGTAAAAAAAATTGCTCTCACTTATACTCTCATGCCCTCACTACGTTTTGAAGTTGATTTTCACATAATATGCTTGCTGTCAGCTATATATTCTTTTTTATAGACAGTTCCTGCCTGGTATAAAGTAGGGCGTTTTCAAGCCTTTTCCTCGTAAGAAATGCGCATGAAAGGGAAAACTTCCACGAAATGATAGCTTACGGATTCGCGGCAGCGGTAAAAAAGAACAAGACATTTTAAAAAAAGCTCTTGTTCTTTTAAAAAAAGGCGGTTATCTTTTTTAAAAAGCTCTTGATCTTTTTTTAAAACGCCCTTGTCTTTGATATGGAATTTTATTCTGGACTGAGGCATTTTACATATACATACGCATAAGCTCGTACGTACGTAGGTATAGCCTTGTATGGATGTATGTGCAAAAGCGTGTTTATACCCGTTCTCTTTGTATTTCTTTAAATGCTTTTCACTTATTCTTATTGAATTTGTGCATTGATTTCGTTTCTGAACTTTATAGGATTGGTGATAAAGTCAAATTTGTTGGTGACCCCGCCCGTAGTAACTACAATAGAACCAAAACCGAGCATACGTCCCATGAGGCTTTGATTAATCCGTATTCCTTCGCATTTGTTTAAAACCAATTCAAGGGCATCCCGGTTTAAAATACCGGATTTTAGAATGACTTTCTTGTTTGTGACAACATATTCAGCTCCCATTTTAAGAAGAATTCTTTTTATCAATTGGAATAATCCTGACAACAATAGAAGTATGCTGACATAATAGAATAATCCGGTTTGTGCGGAAGAAAAGAAGGCGCTTAATAATAGTAGTATTACCGGATATGCAAATATATACCAGTGAATATCTGCTTTGTATTTAATTTCTTCACCAGCTTGTAGATTGTTTTGGATATAGCTCATCGTTTTTGTAAATTAATAAATTGCATAATTTTATTATCAAGAGACAAATATACAAATAATCAGAATGGTATGAAATAAATCTAGATTTATTTTAAGGCTGAAACTTAAAATAAACGTAAAAGAAAAAGGCAAGGTTAATGATAATACAGCAAAAATGCAGTCCACTAATCAGTTAGGTGTTTAGCTCATAATACTGCATAAGCTGAAAAAGGAGGTTCGATAAAAGTTGCGAAAGACTTCAGTTCCCATATCGTTACTGATATAATAGGAACAAGAAACGGTACAACAGGTTATATTTCAGTAATTTGCACAATTTTTCATACTTGGAGACAACTCGCTTGATATTAACTTTGTAACAATCAAAAAAGTATGAAAACGAGTATGAGCAGATCGACTTTCAAAATCCTCTTCTACGTGAAGAAGGGCAGCGAGAGAGCCAACGGCTATCTCCCCCTGATGTGCCGTCTTACGGTGGACGGCGAAATCAAGCAGTTCAGCTGCAAGCTGGACGTACCCCCGAAACTTTGGGACGTGAAAACGGCACGTGCCACCGGCAAGAGCGTCGAGGCACAGAAAATCAATGCGGCGGTTGACCGGATACGTGTGGACGTGAACCGTCGTTACCAGGAACTGATGCAGTCCGACGGCTATGTCACTGCTGCCAGGCTGAGGGATGTCTACCTCGGACTGGGCGTGAAACGGGAGACTTTGCTGAAACTCTTCGAACAGCACAACGAGGAGTTCATCAAGAAAGTGGGACACAGCCGCGTACAGGGGACATACAACCGCTACCGTACCATATACAAGCACCTGTGCGAGTTCGTCCCGAAAGTGTACCGACGTGACGACATCCCCCTGAAGGAACTCAACCTGACCTTCATCAACAACTTCGAGTATTTTCTGCGTACGGAGAAGAAATGCCGCACCAATACCGTATGGGGTTACATGATCGGGCTCAAGCACATCATCTCCATCGCCCGCAACAGCGGTGCACTTCCCTTCAATCCCTTCGCCGGGTACATCAACTCCTTCGAGAGCGTTGACCGGGGCTACCTGACGGAGCGTGAGATACAGACGCTGATGGAGGTCCCGGTGAAAAGCGGGACCTGCGAACTGGTACGTGACCTCTTCATCTTCTCGGTGTTTACCGGACTGGCATACGCAGACGTGAAGGCGCTGACGACTGACCGGCTCCAGACCTTCTTCGACGGCAACCTCTGGATCATCACCCGCCGGCGGAAGACGAACACCGAGTCCAACATCCGCCTGCTGGACGTTCCCAGGCGCATCATAGAGAAGTACAAGGGGCTGTCCAAGGACGATCATGTATTTCCGGTACCGAGCAGCAGCAGATGCAACGTCATATTGAAGGAACTTGGTAGGCAGTGCGGTTTCAAGATACGGCTGACCTACCATGTTGCCCGGCATACGAACGCCACCACCGTGCTGCTCTCGCACGGTGTGCCCATCGAGACCGTAAGCCGTCTTTTGGGTCATACGGATTTGAAAACCACCCAGATATATGCCCGGATAACCAACCAGAAGATCAGCAGCGACATGGAAGTCCTGTCCCATAAGCTGGAAAAGATGGAGAAGGAGATATGCGATGCCATCTGAGGGAAGGCATTTACGGGACGAGTGATTTTTCCCCTTCTTCATCAAAGTTCCGCCGTCCCCGCGGATCTGCGCGTTTTCCCTCCGGTTTCCGGCAGAAAATTTCCGTACGGTGAAATTTTCTGCCGGAAAAACGCTCCGAATGCGCGGGTGACGGACGGGAAAATTGATTCAGAAGGCGAAAACTGCGACCGACGTAGTGCATGTGCGACAAGGAAAAAGGAAAAGAATTGTCCAGGAGCCCCTTTTCATGTCGGGATACGGCATGAAAAGGGGCTCCGGCTGTGGTGAAGGCTCTCCTGCTCCCTCTGCATTGCATGTACGGGTGGTTTTGCCCATATCCACGTCCGCCGGTATTGCTTCTTTTCCGACAGCCGACCATCCTGTCACTTCCCTGTAATCCTCCTCAAAATCAACACCGCCGTATAAACTGCATGAAAACCCGGGCACGCTTCCTGTTTCCAATCCCATATCCATTCCTTCCGCAACATCACGTATTGCCGTTCTCATTTCATATCCTTGAATATTTCTCCAAACATACCGAAGACAGAAAAGCTGCATGGAATCTAAATTCTCACCGGACAGACAATAGATAGAAGGAAGTAATCTGTCATCCTCATTTCTTGCGGCAAAAATAGTTGTTTTTCAGGCCGGTCCCGCAAGGCGGCCCTGCGGGCTGGTTGCTCGTGAAAAAATCTTCCTCACGCTTCGCGTGAGCGTATTTTTTCACGGCAAGCCTTGCCGGAGACCGCCGAAAAACAAACTGGAGGAAGCACAAGAAATAAGAATGCCTACCCGTGTAGGCCATGTATAACGTACAAATGTACGACTCAAAAAAAACATAAGGCTATGGCAGACAAGAGCGCAGAAAAGGAAAGACTGTTCAACGAGTGGTTCACAAAATCCTATGACAGGTTGAGAGGGACGTTACGCCGGTACGGAATGCTGGACGAGGACAATTTCCATGACACCTACCTTTTCGTAAGAAGGCAGGTGCTGGTTCCCGGAAAGGACATAACGGACTATGACGCGTATTTCATCGGATGCTACAAAAAGGCGGCCCTGGTAAAGATTAAAAGGGAGAACCGGTATGCACACCCTGAAGATGATTTCTTCCTCCGATGTGGCGAGGAGGCAAAATTCCTTTCCGAGGACGACCTGAACGGGTGCGAGAGGCTGGTTAAGGACATACTGCGTTTCGTAAGGCAGAAGTTCTCCTACGAGGAATACCGGATGTTCATGCTCAGGTTCTATGAGGCGCAGTTCTCGTTCAAGGCACTGGCGGAATGCATGGGTATCTCGGCATCGGCCATATCGCAGAAAGTATGCAGGATAGTGGACGCGGTACGTACCCACAGCGGTTTCGCATGGAGAAGCCGGATGCTGGCGGTGGAAAGCTTCATGTATTGAAAAACGAAAACAGTTCAACCGATAAAAGAAAGACAATTATGGCACTGATAGTATACAACAGGGAAAACTCCCGTCCGCAGGAAGTCACATACAAGGGAAAGCGGACCATCAACCTTGACAGCAGGGGAACCGTCTATCTGTCAAAGACGATGTCAATCGAATTGGGAATCCTCGGCGGTGGACGGGTGAACTTCGCCCACGATGACGAGACGGGTGACTGGTATATCTGCCGGGCCGACGACAGCGAGGGGTTCATCGTCTGGAAGGATAAAAGATGCGCAAGGTTCTCGGCCGGGTTTATCGTGCAGAGGCTCATGCGGCAGGCGAAGGTGGAGAGGAAGAGCGTGCAGTTCATGATGGCGAGGATGCCGGTAGAGATTGGCGGGGTGGCCTATTACAAGATACTGCTCTCGAATCCGATACTCAGATAGAGGCATGGGCCGGAGTAGTCCGGCTGTATATGACATGATGGAGACAGGCGCATCCGACGGGACAGGAGCCCGGAGGGTGTGCCTGTTTTTATGCGCCGCCATGTTTACACACGGACATGCGGTTGTCACCGGCCGGCATAAGGTCACTCCGGCAAGACCGGGAAACAACATTGCCGGCGGATAATGATATCAGTACGGGATGTGCCGCCATTACAGGAACGGACCGTTCCACCGATACACGGGCAGCCCGCCCCAATTTCAGAATAACATAATGACATAATAAAATAAGGGTCTTTTTTTATAATGGAATCCCCGTATCTTATTGCCATACCGGAAAAATGTTTCCATGTCCCGCCATGTTATGCCTATGTCGTCACCGGATCATAATTTATAAAGAAAACACTCTGTGTATAAATACTTTATGAGCAAATTAAAGTCGTTCATCCGGTGGAAAGAAAACGAAGGGACGGCCGGTATGACAACCGCCCGCCCCTTCATTCACGATCCCGTACGGAACTTTTCTAAAGTTCCTCCGGTCTGGTTCTCGCCTCCCTGTAGCAGCCGTCAAGCAGCTTCTCGATGTCGGAAGAACGGTACAGTATCTTGCCGCCTAGCCGGGTGAAGGCAAGCAGACCGCTGTCCCGGTACTGTTGCAGGCTGCGGCGGCTCACTTTCAGCTTTTCAGCCAGTTCGCGGTCCGTATAGAAGTTCTCGCCCGCCATCGCCGGTGACCTGCCGGCAAAGAGACGCTCCATGGAAACGGAGAGACGCTCGACGGTAGAGAAGAACTCTCTTATATGCTCGCTGCTCTCACGGGTGAGCAGACGGTTATCGGTATTCATCATGACTTGATCTTTTTTTGTTCGACATTCGTTTTTCATGGCCTTTCAGATCGACCTTCCCATACTTTCAGCCCGCTTGCGGCGCTCCTCCACTATCCGGATGATACTTTCCACGTCCCCGGGCTTGTAATAAGTCTTGTGACAGATCTGTGTGTATGCCAGCGTGCCGTTGTCACGGAGGGTCTGCAGGGTTCTCGGGCTGACCTTCAGCAGCAGGCACACCTCCTGGTTGTCCAGCCATTTCTTCTCCTCTATGTCGCCGTACAGCCGGCAGAGGGTGTCCAGCCGGTCCGCGAACGTCCGGAAGGCCGAGAGCATCGCCTCGAAGGTCCTTGCCTCAATGTTCACTATTTCCATAATCACTGTAATTTCAGGTTTGACATCTGTTTCATTCTCTCTTCGGATCCGGATTCCGTGCCGCAATTTAGTGAATCCCAGCGGAACATCCTGAATTTCAAGACAGGATGACTACCTTTGACACCATATGCGTGCCTGTTTCATCCGCAAAGTAAATGATTGTTCCCGGATATGGTTCCGGCCCTTCATCAGATGTCATTATATGTCATCAGATGTCCGGAATAGATATTCAATTGGAATCGAAGCGATCTTTCTTTTTCATAAGATGTACTTTTATTGATTTATACAATAGAAAGATGCGCCAAATGTTATCGTGGAGACGCTTATGAACATGACGGATGTCCATCAGTTTTGTCCCATCCCGGTAAAGAGGCCGGTTATCAGGATGTTCTTCCATATCCGGACTGAAAGATGCCTGCCGGACAAACACTGATGCGGGCATCAGTGTTTGTAACCGGCCATTAATAATTATAACCAACCATTAATGACCGGTTATAATCATTAATGGTTGCAATCGGTCTTTAGTGATTGCAACTGCATCCGTAAAGTTCATGCCCTGCTTCCGATGCGTATAATAATGAAGTTCTCACCGTCCGTACACCCTGAAGCAGAGAATGATACAGAAGAATACGCCAACAGAACCCTAAGTGTCGATCCGTCTGTTTTTTATCGTTTTATTTGCCGGCGACAATCGGTTTCCCGGTATATGGGAAACCATCGTATCAACGTAAATCCAAGTTTCTATGAAAGAAGGAAAAGAAGACATGCCCCTTGTGGGAAAAACGATGGCGGAAGGACATACGCACCGTATGGCCGTCCTGTGTGAGAAGTTGGGAAGTACCCTCAGGGAGATACTTGACGGAACCTGCCCACAGCCGGCAAAGCCGGAGAAGGCACCGAAGCGCCCGGCTTTGGAAAAGTATCGGGAAACTTATCTCATTCCCCCTAAAATCAAGGGACCTAAAGCCGTGTTCATCAGTGAGGAAACTCGTAGTGCCCTGGACATGATCGTCCTGAGACTGGGCTGCCGGGGAATGAGCGTATCCGGGCTGCTGGAGAATCTGGCAAGACGGCATCTTGAAACCTACCGGCAAGACATCGAACGCTGGAGGAAACTTTAGAGTACCGGTGACTGTCAGACCGTGTGAATGACTGCCGGTCGTATATCAGCCGGAACGGATGACTGTAGAAAATATAGGTACACCTCCGGCGGATATACTTTCATTGTCACCTTCCGGACCAGGAATGGAAACGGTTATCTGAAACCATTGATATTAATATTTCCTGTTGTTTTGAAGGGTGGATTCTGTAATAGTAATAGCAAGGTTATGTTTCCGGATTCCCGAAAACCCTTGCTCCCCAGCGCCCGGCGGTTGCAGGGAGGGTAAATCCACTCCCGCCGGTCGCAGATTTTGGAATGAAAGAAGTACGGACGAAAAAGAAAAAACATATGACAAAGGATATGAATGAGATGAAGAAAAAACGCGGCCGTCCGGCACTGGGCAGGACGCGGAAGCTGACCAAGGGAGTGACAGTGAAGTTCTCCCCCGTCAGCTACGAGGCTCTCAGATTCAGGGCAAGGAAGTCCGGCCGGAGTCTGGCGGTCTATATCAGGGAGGTGGCACTGGCGGCCACCGTTACGGCAAGGCATACGCCTGAAGAGAATGCGCTGCTGCGCAGCCTGGCGGGAATGGCGAACAATCTGAACCAACTGACAAAGCTCTCGCACCAGACAGGCTTTTACAGGACAAGGCTGCTGATAGACGGGCTGCTGGGAAAGCTGAAGCGGATCATGGTCTATCTTCTCGGTATGTTGAGCGACAGTCCTTTCAAGTTCTGACAAACGTTTATTAATGGAATACCCCTTTAAAAGATAATCCTTTAATACACTATTCGCCCATTTCCTAAAAAGGGTTGCGTTCTTGCTATTAACCCGATATCCTATTGACAGAATCGCATCAAGATTATAATATTTAGTAGTATATCTCTGTTTGCCGTCATTACCCATATGTTCCAAAATGGAACATGTGCTATCTATATCAAGTTCGCCGCTTTTGTAAATGTTGTTCAAATGTTTGGTAATAGCTGGCCTTTTAGTCCCGAACAAGTCGGCTATTTGTTCTTGTGTCAGCCAAACGGTTTCATCTTCCAACCTCACTTCCAACTTGACCGCTTCATCCGGCTGGTATAATATGATTTCTCCCTGTTCCATTGCTTACTTACCTTTTCTTAATTCATCAAGCCTCTGCATCGCACCGCTGAACTTCTCACCAAACATCATATCATCGGGCAAAACAAACCAGGTGGGAATACCTCTCGACTGTGGATTACCTATACATTCATCTTGCCCGTTCTGTTTGCGGTAATCGTCCCATTCACTATAAGCGATGTTCCAACGAATACCTAATTTATAGGTATTTTCCCATTTAATAATAGCCAGTGAATAGGCCGGATCATCTTTGCCGTCATAAATCACTTCTACAACTTCAACCACCCCTTTAGGGGAATTTATAAACTTCGGATTTTTATACGAATAAGTGCTCATGTCTTTTATTTTTTATTTATAGCACACAAAGATACTCAAAAACAAATATATACATATATACATACGTATGATTAACGTATAAAAACATTTATGGTTATTCTAATCTTTGATTAATTCCGGTACAGAAACAAAACGTACCGAAAGACGGAAACAGGATTTATTTCGGTACGCTTCCCCGATCGGTACAAAAAACACGCAAAAAACGAGAAATACTACTTTTAGTATTTTAGTATATTAGTTTTTGACTATATTTGCGGACATGACAACCATTTAAAAAACTGAATTTATGAGCAAAGCAAAAGTAATCTCCGTATTGAATCACAAAGGGGGAGTAGGAAAGACTACAACCACGATCAACCTGGGCGGCGCGTTACGTCAAAAAGGGTACAAGGTTCTTTTGATCGACCTTGACGGACAAGCCAACCTGACTGAATCGCTGGGCTTCTCTGCGGAGCTTCCCCAAACGATCTACGGTGCGATGAAAGGCGAATACGACCTGCCGATCTACGAGCATAAGGACGGCCTTAGCGTCGTTCCCTCCTGCCTGGATCTCTCGGCCGTTGAAACGGAGTTAATCAACGAGGCCGGGCGGGAACTTATCTTAGCCCACCTTATCAAGGGCCAAAAGGAGAAATTCGATTATATCCTGATCGACTGTCCCCCCTCGCTGTCGCTGCTCACGCTTAACGCACTGACGGCCTCGGATCGGCTGATTATCCCGGTTCAGGCTCAATTCCTGGCAATGCGTGGAATGGCCAAACTTATGCAGGTCGTCCACAAGGTGCAGCAACGTTTGAACTCGGATCTTTCGATAGCCGGGGTTCTGATAACCCAGTACGACGGAAGAAAGAACCTGAACAAGAGCGTTTCGGAACTGGTACAGGAAACATTCCAGGGCAAAGTGTTCAGCACCCATATACGCAACTCCATTGCGCTGGCCGAAGCCCCGACACAAGGGCAGGATATTTTTCACTATGCCCCCAAATCTGCCGGGGCAGAGGACTACGAAAAGGTATGTAACGAACTGCTAACAGAAATAAAGTAACCATATGGCAAAGAAGAACGATTTAAAAAACAGTATGTCGGCCGGGCTGACCGGGGGATTAGACAGCCTGATCCAATCCACGGCCGGGCAAAAAGAGGCTCAAAAGCCGAAGAAAGCGAAAACCGTGCATTGTAATTTTGTCATGGACGAAACCTATCACCAGAACTTAAAGCTGATCGCGATCCGCAAAGGCGATTCGCTAAAATCGGTATTGCAAGAGGCTATATCTGACTACTTGGATAAAAACAGTTCCCTGCTATAACAGCGTATCGGGAATATACAGGGCAAACACTCCACAAAAGAAATTCTCCAGGAAAAAGGTACGCAAAAAGCACCCCTACACATCAAAAAGTATATTGAAAATGCGATTCCCTATAAAGAACCCGTTGGCAGGATTAATCTTGCGTATGTTTAACCTGCCAACGGGTACGATATTAATTAAACGTTTACGTCTTTTGCCGCATTAACCCAGCCTGTTGTCTCTGCATCAAACTGGATCGGATTCAACACAGCCTCTCCCTGATCAGTATAACCACCACCGAAAATCAACGTGTAGATATGACGCTTGCCCTGTTCCCATGTATCTCCGAACGGAACATAAATTGTTTTGTATTCGCTTGCTGAACCCAACAGATAAGCTCCGGACTGCCGGATTTTGCAGGCGATCTCCAGATAACATTGCTTCGCATTATCGGCCTCCAACTTGCTTTTGGTGGCTGTTTCGGAAACTTTCCAAGCAGTCAGCTCCTGTGGTATATTCAGCATAGGAGTATTTGTGGTAATATCGGTAGCTTCGGTATTGCTATTGACCGTGATGTTTGCGTTTTTCACTACGGTAAATGCGTGTGGAAATGCTAAATCAGACGAACTCCAACTTCCCGTTCCATCGGCTGCCGCAGGCAATGTGAAGGCGCCGGCAAATTTGAAATTATGAATCTTGATCACGTCGATGTCCACCTGCATGTTATCGTATTGGGTCTTTGCTTTGAATACGACCTGTGACAGAATATGTTTGAAATTAAATTTCACTATTCCGTTGTTCATGTCTTTTGTCTGGCCTTTGGCCATGGCATACATCACGTCGTAGTTTGCATGAGTACCGGCTCCATACTCATCCATGCAGGTATAACTTATCTTTTGGACATCCTTGGTGGCTTCCCAACTATAAAACACCATCATGTCTTCACTAACCGTTCCGGGATTGAACGCGTAAAAGTCCAAAGCCTCGGTAGGCCAATAACGAAGGTCGCTCGCATTGTCATAATCCCACTTACCATTTTTGTACACGATCTTCACTCCGTCATGTGCAAATTCCGTGTCGTTCTTTCCCATGAAGACAGTACCATCCGCCGTAAAAGCGAACACGTCGAAATCGGTGTTCTTCAAGTTGGTGTTGGTAGTAGGGGTAGCCCTCGTTTCCGCCGCATTACTTAACACGTTAAAACCAATCGCATTTCGTGAGGAGGTTTCCACATTCGCAATCTCCTCTTCTGAGCAACTCATCAGTAGTACTCCAAAGATTGCCCAAAACATTACTGTACTTTTTTTCATAAAATGAATAAAATTGTTAATAAATATAATTAATAAAACTCGATTACAACACTATATCCACATTCACATCATCCCAATCATCAACGTCCACATCAAATCCCGGACCGCCACTTCCCGGCTCGGATGGTACCTCATAATCAAAATTCAACACCAGATGCACATCACCGATATGCCCCGCTACCGGGACATCATGCACTTGGTCGCTCACGTCCTGTTCCAATACAGACATGCTGCCTGAACGGTTCTTGAGATACAGCCGGAAAACATTGGGCTCTCCTTCAAGTGCGGAATGTCCAAACGTATAGAATCCGCCTATAATCTGATTCCGTGAAACCATTCCATCAAAGAGCAGGCTCTCCGAAAGATCGGCGGGCAAACTGTCGCCGGACATGTTAAGCGAGCCGGACATGCCGGAAAGAGCGGCCCGCAAATCCGCCACCCTGTCCAGTCCCCGAATTCCGTTCACCTCATACGTGTAGTGACATACCATGTTTACGGGAGTTAGCCGTATTATCTTCGTGCTTCCTTCCGGAATGTCCTTGAGGATAACTCTGTCTATATGGTCGCCACACAGCCAGGGTGGGGTGACGGCCATTGTCTGGTTATCCGGCGACCGAACATCACGCGTATCGGCAGTAAAAAGCGTGTAACTGCCGTTTTCTTTCCAAACCATCCCGTCGGTATCGTAGTTGAAGCAAATTACCCGGTAATCATTCTCGGGGAGCTCCACTTCCCCATCCTCTCCTCCGGGGAAATCAAATATCCACGTGTTGCTTTCATCATCGGTCGGATAAAATACGACCCTCATGCCTTCAGGCTTGTCATGATTGGAAATCTTGGTCCAGTCGAATACTACCCGCACCGTGGCAAAGTGCGGATGATCGTAACATAAATCCTTATGCTCACAAGCCGTCAGTCCCATCCATAAAAATATGAACACCAGACTAAAGCGTATCAGTATCACTGCCTGCCTCCTTTCTTCCGGCTATAATTCCCCCGCCCGATCAACCACACCAAAGAGATACCCGCCTTGGTCGGGCCGAACCAGCAGCGTTTTTTAGTGGTCTGCCATACATAGTGACCGTCCAAAGGGATGTACTCCTTGTACAATCCTCCAAGGTAGCCGATTCCCAACGTGAAATCCACATTGAACCGATGTCCCACAGGTAACGAGTAGCCGTAAGCCACGCCTCCCCCGTAACTCCATTTATCCCCCAAGTAACCTTTCCCACCCAATTCGAAATCATAGGTGACGATCTGCCCGTACAATCCGACATGATGCCCGGAAAACGGTTTTTCCACCGCTCTCCGACCGAACCAGCGGCGCAACTCCACATCTCCCCCATAGATACGCCAATAATTATGCTTCCGATCACTTTTCCACCAGGCATACATCCAATTCCCGGCCACAGACCAGTTCTTCCCCAAACAGAACTCAACCCCGATGTCAGGTATCAAAACAGCGTCATAAAGCAAGTTTGTTTTCACCGCCATGCAAAACGGCCGTTTCTTTACCGGAGCTATGACGGTAACGGTATCACGGATGCACAACGTATCACGTGTATGTATATATACCGTATCTCTGACGGGATTTATCGGATCACTATCATAGCATATTTTCACCATCGACGAACGAAGTTTCGGAAAATGGAATTTATACAAATATGAGTATGGCCTCCCCCCTTTCAGTCTTTTCAGTTCTCCCCCCCAATAAGGGCTATCCTGGTTTTCCAAACGTACGATCTTCTCCAACAAACGAAGGACATCCTCCCTCTCCGGAACATTCACATCCGCTCTCACCATCGTTATAAGTCCGTTCCAGTCGCTTCCCGAAAAATGAAAATCCCTCTCCAATACCGGAATCTTTATATAAGGTGATATATACCGCCACAAAACCTCTGCTCGTTTTTCAGACAGCCTTCCATTCAACAGCCCCCCTCCTTCCGGGGAAGCTCCTCCTATTATTTGAATTTTCCTGATAAGACGGACGGAGTCGTTCAATGCGGAACAGATTTTAGCAAACCGCTCCATCTCGTTCCCATTGTCAAGTAAACATGTATCTATATTTACCTTTCCTTGATGAAAATAGATCCTTACCGAATCACGCTTCTCCTGAGCGGATATTTCTCCGCTTATACTCAACACGAGCACGAACAATACACATTTAATATAAAAAAACATCTTTTCGTCATTTAATCATTTGTTAATATGACAATCCAACCCCAGGCTTTTACACCCCCTGAATTTCAACCGCTAAAGATATGCACCCATAAACCAACCTCCAAAGCAAAAAACAAGTATTTTAAACTTATAAATACTTAAAAAGACAACCACACAACAGCTACAACACTTACCACAGCAGCCAATCACGCTTACACAACAATTAAAAACACTTAACATCATAAAGAAAAGTACTTAAACATACAAAAAAAAAAAAAAAACAGTTATTTTTGCAGGAAACATTATACTTAATAACACTTAAAACAATAAAACACATGAAATTCAGCACAAAAGCCGCTACTTTTCTAAGTTCAATAAAAACTCAAACTTACGACAAAAAAGAAAGCGAAATGATAATAACGTATCAACAAAAACGTGTCTTTCATCTATCCCTGCTCATGCTGGCCTTATGCGCACCCATATACATATATTCAGTTCCATTTCCCAATGAACAGTTTTATTATATTAACAGCGTATTATTCCTGTTTATCATTATGTGCACTCTCGCTTATTTTAAAAAGAGAGTAAATCTGACCACGACCTTTTCCATTATACTGATAGCCATACATATCGAGATTTTTATCGAGATAATTTATTGCTCAATATGTAGCGGATATGAATATAGTTATCAAAGAGCATTGATAATGAGTAACATTACTATCTCTCTCTTATTTACCATGCTTTCCATCTGTGCCTATATGAGTAATATCTCCATCCTATTGTCCTCCCTTACCATAGCTTCCTATACAATCTGCACACTTATCACCGACGAACCGTTCCTATACAGTTATCTGCCTTTGATCATCATCATATACACCATGATCCCCTTATTAGGAAGATCCTTACACAGTAATATCAGCAGCTTGCTAAAAAGTAGCAACTTGCTAAAAGAGGAAGAGGAAATGCTTTTGAAACGTCTCCAAATGAAAAAGGAAGAACTATTCGCGTTCGCCGAGTTGTTAAGCGAGAATAACCCGGAAGAAAAGACAAGCTCCCTGTTAAACATAATAGGGGAACAATCCAAAGAAAATCTTTTTACAGCCCTTGCCGCATACCAGAAAAAGGAAAAAAGTAAACTTGATACAATCAGGAGAATATATCCCAATTTATCCCCGTCCGAATTAAACATCTGCCGTTTAATACTGCAAGACAAGACCGTCAGCCAAATATGCGAATTATTACATCGGAGTAGCGGAAACATAACCAGCCAACGAGCGAACATACGTGCCAAACTCGGACTGAAAAAAAGCGACAATTTAAAAGAAGCATTACAAGAACGCATGAGGCTGTATGAAGAAGAACACCACCGGCAAGAGGAGTTTTCAGCCATGCGTTAGGGATTGCAGAGTAAAGCCCACAGCCTTTAGGCGAGGACTTGAAACGTAAAGCCCGACCGTCCCACGGGAACGCCCAAAAGAAAAAAAATCCCCCGAACATTCATCCGGGGGACATTCAGGCCGTCACGTCAATTATAATACAGATTAAGATCATCCATACCGATCTCCTTCCCGTCCCGGAAAGAAAGGCTCTTTTTCTCGATCTCCTTTCCGTTCTTGTAAACGGTCACAACCCACTGCATCGGCTCGTTCACGACACCGTCCTCCCCGTCCACGACACTACCGGAAACGGCGAACTCGATCGCCTTTCCCGTCGTGGTTAACGTCACCTTTTCGACGGCCAGTTCTTCATCGCTTAGAATCAACGGGCTTGCGAGGCTTTCCCCCGTCGCCCCGTTTTTCAACCGCGTACCGTTGGCGACTACCACGACCGACTTAATGAAGCTGCGGAAATCTCCCGACTGCTCGATCGTTACCTCATACATCGCCCCTTTTCCTCCCGGTTCGTCGTCGTCCTTGCTGCAACCGACGAAACACAATGCCATGCACACGCATACGGCCGACAAATACAAATACTTTCTCATACCTTCAATTATTTAAGTTTATAAATAGATCACGCACCCCAGGCCGACATGGTTGTTATTCCGGAGAATGGAGTTAAACAACATTTCAAACCTGTATTCGGCAAAAAGAGCCACTTTCGGGCTTAGCAACATTTCCGGCCTTATCCCGACCTCGTATCCATACACGAAAGCCTTGCTTTTCGCCAGGTACACAAGATCGCTTTTCGCCTTGGCTTTTTGGTAGCCGATCGTCCCGGCTGCGATCCCCAGGAGCGAGAATTTCCGTCCTTTCAGGGCGTAATAGGCCAGCTCCGGGCCGACCGTCACGGTGTTTGCCTTTACCAGATCTCGGTTTAGATTCCGGTAATTAAGGTTTGCCCCCACCTTGAAAGCCTTGTACACCTTTCCAAAACCGAACGTCCCCTGCACCTGACTTTCATCCACGATATAGCCCAGCTTCACGTTCATATACTGGCTTCCGATATATTGTGCCCTGCACACGGCCACCAGGCACAAAAAGAGCGATAATACGGCAATTTTTCTCATAACCTCATTGATTTACTTGTATCGTTACATTCTCTTTCACTGGCAGACCGTAACGGCTTGAAACGGTAAACTCGATCACCGCCTGTCCGGTCGCATCCGGCCGGAACGTCACCAGGTTGTTTTTTTCCAGTGCCACGCCCTCGCCCCTTGTCGCATCATACCCGGAAATATATACCCGGCCGCTTCCCTTTACGAACCTGGCCGACGCTTTCACCCTGTAAAGTTCCGTATCAAGCTGCAAATAAAATTCCGCTTCCTCCGATACCAGCATAAGATCCGGCACGTTCCGGAAGCGTATGTTTATCTCCGGGCTGGAAACTTTCAGCTTGATGCTGTCGGATCGTGTCACCAGTTCGCTGGCTACCCCCATGACGATATACGCCTCTCCCTCGGTTGCCGGGATAAAATCGAAATCCAGCCGATTGTTTGCCTTGAAATCATATTCAAACGTTTCTCCGGGGCTGTATTCGTTGTTATCCACCAGGATAACGCCGTCCCCGTCCCTGACCTCAAAGCGTGTCAATATCTGATCCCCGTTGTCCGGATCGAGATCCGAGATCGTAAGGGTGCAATTAACGGGCTTCCCCACTACGGCCGTACCCACGTCTATACTTTTCAGCGTCACGGAAAAATCCCGGCTGACAAGTTTCAGTTCGTCGTCGCAAGACGACAAAAAGACCAAAGCGCACAAGGCGGTAACTAATTTTCTCATACGATTTATTTTATTTGTTCACGATAATACGATCAAACAGAGCGTTCAGATCCACCCCTTTGCTCCTTAGAAAAGCGATGTATTTCACCACCACGGGGGCGGTTTCCGACTGCTCGATGTTGCAAAGCTGCTGGCGGCTGATCCCCATTTCCTCGGCAACACTTTTCGCCGTCAGGCTTAGCCTGATCGCATAATTACAGTTTTTCCTTTTCTTCCGTTCGGCAGTGCGTACCGCCATGCCCTTGTCTTTCCAGCCTGTTCCCGTCTTTTCCCTTTTCTTTCTCGTCCCTTGTTTTTTCTCCTTTTCCTGCCGTTTTCCCACGCTTTTTCGCTCCGTTTTCTCCGGCCTGCGGTGTAATGTGATGACACATGGTGTAATGTGTGTCCTAACATATTGCAAATCAATTATTTATCAATTTTTCTCCTATATATTTGCGGTGACAACATGAGTTATCAACACTAAAAATCAAAAATTATGGCAAAGAAAAATGCAAGAGAAGAACCCCCGAAACCGCAGGTCTCCGAAAACGAGCAGATGAGTGACATCGTGTTCATCCTTGACAAGATGGAACTGATTCTGGAAGCGGTGTCGCAAATCGGACAGGACGGAAAATTCAACACGGTAGCCGCCGACAGGCAGAACCGGAACTCCTTCCTGAAGATTGACCGCTATGCAGACGCCTTCGAGAACTTCATCAAGAACTTCTGGAGCCAGCTGAAAGACCCGACACGCTTCGGAATCCTCTCCGTCAAGGAAGACAGGCTGGACGACCCTGCCGTACAGCAGGCCATCGAGGACATCGCCGCAGGAAAAAAGACAAAAGCCGTGGAGGAATTTCTCAAGCAGTACGAGATTGTTCCGCGCAACAAGGAAAACCAAAGTATCAACCCCAAAAACCAAGAAGAAATGGCAAAGAAAAATGAAACCCAGCAGCAGGCTGCCGCAGCTGACAGCCAGCCGCAGAACCAGTCCCCCCAGTACCGTTACAACGAGTCCATGATCAACTGGGAACAGCTCAAGAATTTCGGAATCTCCCGTGAATACCTCCAGGAACGCGGACTGCTCGAACAGATGCTCAAGGGCTACAAGACCAACCAGGTCGTGCCCATAAGCATGAACTTCGGCTCGGCCGTACTGAGAACGGACGCACGTCTGTCCTTCCAGCAGTCCATGGCGGGCGAAGTGGTGCTCGGCATCCACGGTATCCGGCAGAAACCCGACCTTGACCGACCGTACTTCGGACACATCTTCTCCGACGAGGACAAGAAGAACCTGCTCGAAACGGGCAACATGGGGCGTGTCGTGGAACTGAAAGGACGCAACGGGGAATATATCCCATCCTTCATCAGCATCGACAAGCTGACCAACGAGGTGGTCGCCATGAAAGCGGAGAATGCTTTCATCCCGAGGGAAATCAAGGGAGTGGAACTGACAGAGCAGGAGCAGAATGACCTGCGTGAAGGCAAGAAGGTCTATGTAGAGGGCATGATCGCCAAATCCGGCAACGAGTTCAACGCCTTCATTCAGGTGAATGCCGAACGCAGGGGTGTCGAGTTCATTTTCGAGAACGACAAGCTCTTCAACCGCCAGACACTCGGGGGCGTGGAACTGACACAGAAACAGATTGAGGACCTGAACGCTGGAAAAGCCATCTTCGTGGAGGGAATGCAGCGCAAGGACGGCGAGGTGTTCTCCTCCTACGTGAAGTTGGACGAGGCGACAGGCCGCCCGTCCTACACCCGCTATAATCCGGACTCTCCGGAAGGCGCACGCGAAATCTATATTCCCAACGAAATCAACGGGGTGAAGATTACGGCGGAGGAACAGCAGCAGCTCCGTGACGGCAAGGTGATTTTCCTCAATGACATGGTGAACCGCAAGGGAGAGGAATTCTCCTCCTTCATCAAGGCCGACCTGGAAACGGGACGCCTGAGCTACTCCCGTACGCCGGACGGCTTCGAGCAGCGCGAGGATTTCAAGATTCCACCCAAGGTATGGGACGTGGAACTGACCAGACAGCAGCGTGCGGACCTGCAGAGCGGAAAGGCCGTGCTGGTGGAAGGCATCAAGGGATATGACGGGAAGACCATCTCGCAGTACGTCAAGGCGAACTTCAACCAGGGGCGTCTGGACTTCTACAACGAGAATCCTGACCGCAAGCGTGATGCCTCGCAGCGCAATGTGGTGGCCAACAGCCAGCGACAGGAACAGGGAAACCGCAAGTCAAAAGGTGCGAGCATTGCCTGACAACAGGTTACTGAAAAATGAATGTTGAATCAAAAAAAGAAAGAAATATGAAAAAGGAAAACGGAAACGACATGCCTTTCAAGGCTGATGAAGTGAACTGGGACGAACTCTCCGGTATCGGTATCATGAAGGACGAGCTGGAACTCTCCGGCGAAATGGACACCCTCCTCAGGGGAGAGAAAACGAAAGTGATGTCCCTGAGCCTCGTGCTCCTCGGCGTGGACGTGGTGATGGACGCCACGCTCCAACTGGTCCGTAAGGGCGAGTCCCCGCTACTGGAAATCCAGGGAGTGACACCGCTGGGCAAATAATCTGGGAGCAATTATCAAGTAAACCGATGTCTTACCGCCGTTTCCTGTCTTCCGCATGGAAAACGGGAAACGGCTTAATTTTTATCTTACAATATGATAGCAATCATCGCAGAGAAATTATCACGAGTTATGATAACTTTTCTTATCACAAGTAAATTATTATCCAAAGCTATAAGCTAATACACCAAATAACTG
>ERZ780154.264-NODE-264-length-47834-cov-2.37104_pt1 | contig 47834 bp, 60 predicted proteins | sample MGYA00511568_ERZ780154 | MGnify/ENA primary metagenome ERZ780154 (study PRJEB29588, sample SAMEA2142525) | human gut metagenome | biome: human gut; feature: human-associated habitat; material: faeces | place: Denmark | collected 2008/2010 ...
CTTTTATGATCACCCGTAATAACAATTGTTGTATTTTCATACCATTCTTGTTTTTGACACCATCTTACAAAAGCTTCCACTTGTCTTGATTGACAACTAATAACATTAGCGTATTGACTATCATATTCATGTTTACACTCGTCACAAATATATCCATCTGGTGTATGAGTATCAATTGTCACCAGTTCCATACAAAATGGTTGATTACTTTTAGCCATTTCCGTTAAATCTTCTTTCGCGAATTCAAAGACTTTTTTATCTTCAAATCCCCAAAAAACATGATAATCTTGAGGAAGTCTTCCTTCTTTCTTTAAAGAAGTTGTATCTTCTATTTTAAAATTTCCATGTTGTTTATAAAAATTAGAGGTACAACCAAAGTTAGCATCTGATCCCATTAAAATTCGATTTTGATAACCTTGTTTTTCTAATATTTCACCCAATGTATAACATCCTGATAAAAATGAAGAACATTCATCATATTTATTTTTTGACATCGGTAATAAAAGCGGAATTCCCGCTTCTTGTGCAACCATTGAAGCAATAGTCCATTGTGTTCCTTCAATAGTATAAGAACCCCCTATTTTATTCGAATGTGAAAAATTAATATTTTCTTTTGCTAGCTTACCTAATTCTTTAATATAATTATTTTCTTCTTGTCCGCCATCTTCTTTAGAAAGATACGTATTTTCTACAGATTCTAAATAAATATGAATTAAATTTCTTTTTTCTTTAAATTCTAATTCAACATTTTGAGGATCCACATAATGTTCTTCATAAAGTTTAGATGTTCTAACCATATCAAAAACATACGTAATAATTTGATAATTAATTAATGCGTAAAGCAGTGTTCCAAGAATTAAAATAGTAATGCAAATACCTTGGTAATCAAATAAAAAAACAAGTGGTGTTTTATATAATAAAAATACTCCTATTAAAGTTGTTAAAAAGGTTGGTGGTGCACAATTTAAAAACCAATCTTTAAAAATACCCTCATCTGTTCCATCACAAGGAACAATCATGTGATAAATCATTTGATTTAAGGTTTTTACTGAAAAAGTACGATTTCCCCATAAAATACTAAAGATTACTAACATTACAATAAATAAAATTATTATTAAACTCATATCATCATTCCTTTTTATTGGTTCATTCTATCATAATTTTTTATAAAGAGCGAGAAACAAAATACCCTTTTTTTCGATTATTCGTTATAATACTTACGAAGGAGTAAAAAAATGAAAGATAGAAAATTATTATTTTTTGATATTGATGGTACATTATTGAGTGAAAAGACTCATACTGTTCCTCAAAGTGCTAAAGAAGCTTTAAAAAAAGCTAAAGAAAATGGACATCTCATTTTTATTAATACAGGTCGACCTATTTCTACAATAGATCAAGAGATTCATGATTTAAACCCTGATGGTTATATTTGTGGATGTGGAACATACATCACTTATCATGACCAAGTAATCTATCATCATCAATTATCTAAAGAAAGATGTAAAGAAATTGCATCTCTTATTAAAAAATATGAAATTGATGCTGTTTTAGAATCAAAAGATCATGTTTATTTTAATACTCATATTAAAAATTCTTTTGTTCAAGGAATTCAAGAAAGATATACAAATAATGGTTTCAATGTTTCAACAAGTGAAGATCCAAATCTTTCCTTTGATAAATTTACTATTTGGTTTGATCATGATATCCAAGACTTTAGAGATAATATTTCTCAAGATTTTGATATTATTGAACGTAGTGAAGAAATGTGGGAAATCGTACCAAAGAATCACTCAAAAGCTACAGGTATTCAAACTGTTGCGGATGATTTTAAAAGCGATTTAGAGCATTGTTATGTCTTTGGAGATTCTTTCAATGATGAAAGTATGTTACGTTATGTTAAACATTCTATTGTTATGGCTAATGGTGTACAAGCTATGAAAGATATTGCTTATTTTGTGACAAAAGATATTGAAGATGATGGTATTGCTTATGCTTTAGAAAAACTTGATCTTATCTAAGATTAAAAAAGCCTGCTTGGCAGGTTTTTTCATTTATTATATTAATCTAACTTACATAACATAATGCCTGGATTTTCTTCAAATGCCTTAAATCCCATTTTTTCATAAAATATAACCGCACGTTTATTATTTGTATCAACTAAAACACATATCCCAGGTACTTTTTCTTCTTTTAAAACTTCAAATAAAGCTTGCATTAACTTTGAACCCCCACCATTACCTGTATATTCTTCTAATATATCAATATGAATATGTGCTGGATATTCAGGATAAAAACGTTCTAGTTCACGATTAGCATTAGAAAATCTTTCTGCCTTTACTTCATCTAATTCTTTTAAAGTCAAATAATAAGGATATGCATTTTTTTCATAAGCCTTTAAATCCTTGACACATAAAATATAACCTCACACCTCATCTAAATCATTTTTAAGTATTAAGCATATTTCTTTATCAATATAAAGCTAATGTTGCCTTTTTAGCATTATCATCTTTATATCTAGATGTTGATTGAGAAATACATACATTTTGTACTTGTTGTTTATATTTTAGTTCATATTTAATTATTTCTATTTTTTCTTTCAAAAGAAGCATTTCAAGTTCTTCCCCTTTCCTTTTTATCATTCAAATTATTAAATAAAAATGACTATACCATCAAGCTCTTAATCTTCCTAAAAAAAAGAGTATTTATGAAATTTCATAAATACTACTCTACATGTTCTACAACTTTTTTTAAACGTTTTTCAAAATCACGTCTAGAAAACATAACAATGGCATTACATCCTAAACATTTAATTTTAATATCAGCACCCATTCTTACAATCTTCCATTGATTTGATTTTTTACATGGATGTTGTTTCTTCATTTCTACAATATCATTTAATTGATAATCCATAATTATTCTCCTTGATGATGATAAAATGCTTCTAAAGTATTTTGTAATAACATTGTAATCGTCATTGGTCCAATTCCTCCTGGAACAGGAGTAATTGCATAAACTTTATCTTTCACATCTTCAAAGTCAACATCTCCACAAAGTTTATTATTTTCATCACGATTAATACCAACATCTAAAACAACGGCGCCTTCTTTAACATAGTCACTATTGATCATTTTAGCACGACCAACAGCTGCAATTAAAACATCTGCTCTTTGACAAACTTCTTTTAAATTTTTTGTTTTACTATGAGCGATTGTTACAGTGGCATTTTTTTGTAAACATAAAAGCGCTACTGGTTTTCCTACAATGTTACTTCTTCCCACAACAACAACTTCTTTTCCTGTTAAATCATAGTTGATTTCATCTAATAAAACCATCATTCCTTTAGGTGTACATGGTACTAAACTTCTTTGTCCTAAAAATAACTTAGCCACATTTTCTGGATGAAAACCATCTACATCTTTTGATGGATCAATGGCTTCTAAAACTTTATCTTCATTAATATGATCTGGTAAAGGTAATTGTACTAAAATTCCATCAACTGTTTCATCTTCATTTAATTGTTTGATTTCGTTTAAAAGTTCTTCTTCACTAAAAGTTGCATCATGTGTAATTTTTAAAGAATCCATTCCTACATAAGAACATCCTCTTTCTTTATTTCTAACGTATACTTGACTTGCTTGATTTTCCCCTACTAAAATAACCGCAAGTTTTGGTAAACGATCATATTTATTTTTCATTTGTTCAACTTCTTCTTTTAATTGATCCTTGATCTTTGTTGAAATCTCTTTTCCACTAATAATCATAATATGTCCCCCTCATATTATCTATGATTATATAGGAAGAAACAGGTAAATTCAATAAAAAAGGTATAAGCCTAAGCCTATACCTCATCATTATTCACCTTCATGTTCTAAAGTATTTTTTTCATATACTTTAAAGAATGGATAGTACACAACCACAGAAATAGCAATCAATACGAACATGAAAATAACATTTCTAATATCCAATGCTGATAAGAACCCTTGTGCAAAGAATGGTGTAAATGATGGATCGACAATATAACCTAATGAAACAAGTCCCATACTTTGAACAAGATAACCAAGACCTGCCGAAAGACATGGCATGATTAGAAACGGAATTGATAAAATCGGATTTAGAACGATTGGTGTTCCAAAAATAATTGGTTCATTAATTCCACATATACCAGGCAATACACTTAAACGTCCAATTGAACGAATATGTTTTGATTTTGATTTACACATTAATAAAACAAGTCCTAATGTATTTCCTGCCCCACCTAGCAATACATATCTAAACATTTGTAGGTTGATTAAAGCTGTTGGATCTTTTCCAGCATTAACAAGTTCAGCATTCACTCCGGTATTTGCGATACATAAAGCAAAAACAATTGGAAAAACAATAGAAGAACCATTAATTCCAAATAACCATAAAATATTTGAAAATAAATAAATTCCCATAAACATCCAAATATTATCTACACCTGAAATAGCTGGTGTTAAAATAGACATAATAAAATTTGGTAAGTTTTTACCTGTAGCTGCCATCAAAGCAACATTTAAACCGTATATAATAATAATGTTTGCAGCAAGTGGCAACAAACTATTTACAAAATCAGTAACTGCACTTGGTACACTTCCTGGAAAAGAAATAACAAGTTTTTGACTTACAAAACGCGAAATTTCCACAGAAACTAATGCAATAATAATGGCAACAAATAATCCATCAGCTCCTAAATAACTTGTTGAAATACCACCATCTTTTAATGGTGCTGACACCATTAAGAAAGTACACATAGCAATAATTCCATAAACAGCTGATTTCATTTGATAGCTTTCTGCTAAACAATAAGCAATGCCAAAAGCAGAAATTAAGCCAACCAATCCCATTGTGTAATTATATGGTAATGTAAGTACATCATAGTTAGCAACCGCAAATTGTTTCCAACCTATTAAAGCTTTTAAAAAGATGTTTCCTGTATGTAAATCGACTAAATCTAAATTAATTGGTGGATTCGCAACAATCAAAAATAATGATCCTATAACGATTAATCCAAGTGGCATCATCATTCCTGATGAAATTGCTTGTAGGTGTCTTTGTTGTGCGAGCTTATTCGCAAAAGGCTCTAATACCTTCTCTAATTTTTCTATCATTCTATATTCCCCTCAAAATATAATTTATCTATTAAAATTGCCAACCATTAAATGTAAAGGCTGTATCTACGACATTTTCTGGATCGTATTCTTCTAAAATTTTTGCATAACGTTCTTTATAATCATTATCTACTTCCATTTGTGGAATAACTTTACTTGCTTCATGTAAGAAATGGAAAGAATCACGTCCCATTGCTTTTCCTCTTACTGTATGCTTATCTAAAGCAACATCAGGAATTTCTGGGAATTTACCCATCGCAAATGATTTAATACAAATATTTTTTAATAAATCGCTTGAACGATCTTTTTGACAGCTACATAAGTAACGAATTGCATGAATGAAATACATTGGTTGATCACCATCTGCATATTCAAAGTTTTTAGACATTTGATAGAGATTATTGACTAGAACTGCAGCCATTGGGTCTCCCATTCCAATATCTTCTACTGAAATTGTAAGTAAACGTCTCCACATTTTTTCTAATAATTGTGGTGAAGAAATATACATTTCATAAGCAAACATACATGCATCTTCTTCTTTGGCACGTCTAATTGATTTTTGCAAAGCAGAAATAACCTCATCTCCTGCATAGCCATTTTTTGTAACGATTTTTGACCAAGGGTCGTACATTGCTTTTGCCATTTTTCTTGCTCCTTTATTTTTTCTATGACATAATTATTGCGAGGTGAAACTTATGAATATTGATCATTTAAAAGATAAATTTGATTTAAATGAATTAGAAGTCTCTTTATTGGAATATATTAAGAAAAATCAAAAACAATTGAAAAATATTACCATTAGACAAATGGCAAAAGATAATTTTACATCAACTTCTGCCATCTATCGTTTATGTAATAAATTAGAATTTAGTGGTTATAGTGATATGATTTATCATCTATCTAGCAACACTCATAATAATGCTCCTGCTCAAAAATACGAAAACTATTTACCTCATTTTATTCAATTATTAAATAAACATAAAAATAGTAAAATCGTTGTTTTTGGTATGGGATTTTCAGCTCCAATTGCTGATTACATTTCACAAAGATTAACTCTTAATGGCTTTTGTACCATGAGTGTTGTTCATATGGAAATGTTGGATGCTAGTTTTCAAGACTCAACCTTTCTCATTGTCATCTCCAATTCAGGAATTACAACAAGGCTTGAAGAAGTTGTTGAAACAGCTAAAAACAATCATATTGATATCATTACTTTCACAGGTAATGAAAAATCAAAAATAAGTCAGTATGCCACTTTACCTATTATCATCGGTCACTATAATCCTTTTTATCATGATAATCTTGTTCCAAACGCTTTCTTTGGACAAGTTCTCATTATTTTTGAATCTCTTCTCTATTCTTTTTTATCCTCGAAAAAATAATATACTTTCATGTCTTCAATTAAAATAATTTGACAAGACAAAAAAACATGTTTCCATTTTTGAAACATGTTTTTCTTTTTTACTATTTAATATTTTCAACAATATGTCTTGCGACTAAGATACCATTTGCACCAGCTTGGGCAAGTCCTCTTGTAAGACCAGCACCATCACCAGCAACATATAAATCATCAATTTCAGATTCAAAACCATCTCTTACTTTTGGTCTTGCTGAATAGAATTTTGCTTCTACACCATATAATAAAGTATGTTCATTAGCGATACCTGGTGTTACATTATCTAACGCTTCAATCATTTCAATAATTGATTTCATTGTATTGTATGGTAACACAAGCCCTAAGTCTCCAGGTACTGCTTCTGGTAAAGTAGGCTCTGTATATCCTTCTTTTAATCTCTTATATGTTGTTCTTCTTCCTCGTTTGATATCTCCATATCTTTGAACAATAACTGAACCATTTGATAATTTATTCGCTAATCTTGAAATTTCATGGGCAAATTCATTTGGTTCATTGAATGGTTCACTAAATGTATGAGATACAAGTAAAGCAAAGTTTGTATTTTTACTTCCAAGTTTTGGATCATGATAAGCATGACCATTCGCAAGCATTGTTCCACTATGGTTTTCAATAACAACATGACCACTAGGATTTGAACAGAAAGTTCTTACTTTTGTTCCTACTGAAGTATTGTAAACAAATTTACCTTCATATAAGTTCTTATTAATTTCTTCCATAACAATATTGCTTGTTTCTACACGAACACCAATATCTACTTGATTATTATAAAGTTTTAATCCTTGATTTGATAAAACTTTTGTAAGCCATGCCGAACCATCTCTACCTGGCGCTAAAACAACTTTTTTAGCGTGAATTGTTTGTCCATTTTCTAAAACAATTCCTGTTGCATGATGGTCTTCTACAAGAATATCTTGAACAGATGTTTTAAATTGTAAATCCATATGTTGTTTTAATTCATTAGACATTTCTGTCATAATTCTTAAGTTTTCTTCTGTACCTAAATGTCTTACTTTTGCTCTTAAAAGTTTTAACCCAACAGCATATCCACGGTGTTCAATTTCTTTTACTTTATCTGTTGTTGGATCTGTAATTTCTTTAGTAGCTCCATGTTTTAAATAAAGGTTATCTACATAATGAATGACATCTTCTACTTCATCATTACTTAAGTAATCAGTTAACCAACCACCGAATTCACTTGTAATATTAAATTTACCATCAGAGTAAGCACCCGCTCCACCAAAACCATCAGTAATAGAACACGCTGGGATACATCCAGGTTCACGATCTTTATGAACTGGACAGTGTTTGATCTTTTTATCTTTAATAGGACAATGTCTATTCATAACGTCATGTCCTTTATCTATAAGTAATACTTCTAATTCAGGATTTTTTAAATATAATTCGTAACATGTCATAATTCCTGCTGGACCTGCACCAACAACGATTACATCATAATTTTCTTTCACTTTTTTCTCCTTCATTTTCCAAAAATATCCAAACCTTTCACATTATAGACGACTCTTTCTTATATCGCAAGTATTTACATGTTTTTTTATTTCGCAAAATGTTTTTTTAAGAAATAATGTTATAATGAATAAAAATCATGTTTATTAGGAGGGAAATTTATGGATCTATTTACTAAAATAAAAAGTATAACTTCTTTTACAGAAAGTGAACAGATATTTATTCAATATATACTTGATCATCCTTATGATGTTATTCAACTTTCTTTACAACAACTAGCAAAAACAAGTTATGTTTCTATTTCAACGATTTACCGCGTCATGGAAAAACTAGATATTAATGGTTTAAATCAATTAAAACTACAAATATCTGAAAGTTTAAAAAATAATAAAGATTCAAAAGACATAGATTATAATTATCCTTTCCAAAAAACAGATACTCATCATCAAATCATGACACAAATGTTATCACTCTATGAACAAACATTAAAAAACACTTTTAATCTTATTGATTTAGATGAACTCTTACATATTGTTCAAGCTTTAAAAAAAGCCAATAATATTTATATTTTCCCTTCTATTGGTAATTATTTTATGGCAGAATCTTTCCAACAAAGTATGTTAGAAATAGGTGTTAAGGTGGATGTGATTAAAGAAGCTTACTATCAACATTGGAATGTTCAACTTTGTAAAGAAGGCGATATTGTCATGCTTATTAGTTATGCTGGAAGAACACCCCAAATTAAAAATATTGTTCAAGAATTAAATCAAAAGAATATACCTATTATTTTGATTTCCTCAACCATTCATACACCGATTGATCAATTTGCGAAATATCATCTTTACTTTTCTTCTTATGAAGATTCCGAAGAAAAGATTGCTTCTTTCTCTTCAAGAATTTCTTTACAATATCTATTAGATTGTATCTATGCTTGTTATTTCAATAGAGATTATCAAAAGAATTTAGAATATAAAATTAAAAATTATATAGATTAAAGGAGCGATTTTTTCGCTCATCTATAATTTATGATATATAGGTTTCATCTTTTCAAAAGTACAATAGTATTCAAAACCTAATTCTTTTAATAATTCTTTAGCTTCATTAATATAAGCTCCTAAATGCTCAGGTTTATGACTATCACTACCAATCGTAATAATCTTTCCACCTAATTCTTTATAAAGCTTTAAAATATCTCTTGATGGTTGTGAATCTTTTAAACCATATCGATGACTTGAGGTATTGATTTCGATTCCTTTTCCGTCTTGAATTACAATTTCTAATATTTCTTGAATCATTGGTTTGATCTTTTCAAAAGGATACGGACCATTTTCATCATATCTTGAAATTAGATCTAAATGTCCTAAAACACTATAGTCTTTATAATTTTTAATCACATCTAATATTTCCTTATAATAACGTTCATTATATTCTTGTTGTGTTCTTCCTCTTTGAAAATCTTGTGTCCAAAATTCTTTATCTTCTACTTGATGACAAGATAAGATAATAAAATCAAAAGAATATCGATTAAAGAGTTTTTGATAAAGATCAATCGTATGCATTTGCATACCAAACTCCATACCTTGTTTAATAACAATTTCAGGATATTTCTTTTTCAATAATGCTATTTTTTCAAAATACTTTGGATAATCCACATTTGCAAGGGGCATCTTTTCCGGTTCACCTGGTCCACCTTTTCTATATAACATCCCTCTTGGATCATCAAAATCTCTTTTAATACCATAATCTACATGATCTGTAAAACAAATTTCATCCATATTCATCTTGATTGCATCTTTAATAACATCTTCCATTAAATAATCAGAATCATCACTAAATTCTGTGTGCACATGATAATCTGTAAACATTTAATCTGCCTCCTTCAAACATAAATACATCTGTCCTATTAACATATATTCTATCACATTATTTTCTTTAATTAATTTAGGAATTTGATGTTGTGGCATCAATTCCTTTATTTTTTTCTCTAATACTTTAAAATCCGGTAATAATTCACTAAAGATTACAATCACTTCAGGTGCCACAAGATACATTGTAGTAAGAATAATTTTACTTACTATTTCCAATGTTCCTTCTGGTGTTTTAGAAAGTTCTTCTTGTTTTTGTGAAAATTCTAAAGGTAAATATGAAACTTCTCCTGCTAAATTGCAAAAACCTTCAATCAATTTACCATTAACAATAAGTCCTGCACCTGCTTTTAAAGAAATTGCTTGAAATAAGAAAAAGAGATTCTTATTTTCTAAATGTGTTGCATAATATCCAACTGCTGCTGTATTTATATCATTATATAATTTTATTGATTGCTTATAGCGTTGTTTCAATTTTTCTTCGATGTTTTCATTTTCAACACCACTTATATAAGTTGATGTAACCTTTCCTGCATCAACAATTCCTGGCAATGAAAGACTAATTGTAGAAAGTTTTGGATATTGAATGATAAGTGTATCCAACAAATCGTAAATATCTTGGATATGAATCTTATATTTAATAGTTTCATTTTGAAATAAAACTTTCCCTTGTACATAAATACGATAAGCAATATGAATACGTTCTTTATTTTTAAAAATTGTTAAACAAGCTATTTGTTGCTTATTCTTAATATCTAGCTTTAAGTCATTTTCTTTTTCTTGAACATGCATTATTTTTTTACTCTTTGAATTTTCAATCATCTTAAGCAATGTTCCTACATCATAACGAGCAAAAACAAGTGGAGGTATTTTCATAACAACTTGATCTTTTAAAATACTTTGAACTTGTGCATGTAAATAAGAAATTTGTGGTGCTAAAAAAATGAGATCAAATTGTTGACCAATTTGATAGAGCTGGTTATAACCTACCGCACTAACTTCTATTGTATTTTTTAGTAATTTGCTTGCCTTATTAATTTCTTGAGCAAAGTAACTTGTTGTTAAACCTCCACTACAACATAATAGAACTTTTGTTTTTGCTTCATAGTCTAGTTTTAATAAACATGTAATCATTTCATTAAATAAAGAAACTGCATGTTTAAGCGTATTCATTTGAAAATGTAAATAAAAATCAAGTTCTTTTCTTTTTTTAGAAGTGACTTTTAATTCAATAATATAATATAAATTAAAAGTCACTTCAGCAATACCATACGATGATTCTATTTGAACAATATCTTTATATTCTTTAATTCTATAATTTGGACTTTTTTGGAGACAAATCCATTTTTTTAAAATATCCATATATAAATCCTTATAAAATTCATCCAAAAGAATCATCCCCTTTATTATTTATTTCCTACAATTTCTAATGCTTTCTTTAAAACATTTGCCCCATTCATAAGCCCATAATCTTTCATATCAATGACTTCAATAGGTGTTTTATCTGTTGCTTTTTTTAGTTGTGGTAGACAATGTCTTACTTGGGGTCCTAACATGACAACATCCCAATCATTAATAGCTTTTTCAGCTTGAGTAAGTGGAAATGCTGCTACTTCAAGTTCTATTCCTTGATCTTTTGCTGCTCTTTCAATTTTAGATACCAACATGCTTGTTGACATTCCTGCATTACAAACTAACATTAATTTCATTTTTAAATTCCTCCTTCAACTACACACTTATTCTAACAAGTAAATAAATTGATTTCTTTTATGTAAAACATTTTGAAAAGTCTTTATCTTTTTCTTTTTAAAATAAATAGAAATTATGAAAAGTTCTTTTCAAACGCAAAAAAAGCCTCTCGGCTTTCTTTGATATATATAATTGGGAAGGGAATATGAAAAACTATTCATATTGTAAAAGATTGTTTTATCTTTTACATGTTTAATATACCCAGCTTTTATGAACTCTATGCAACTTTTTTGTGTCAAACATGTAAAGAATTATTGTGAATTATGTGATGATAATCTTAAGTTTTTATTCACATACTTTAGATGGAGGTGATTTTGTGTCTTTACTTTATAAAGAAGTAGATGATTTTGAAGTTTATGCTTATCATCAAAAACAATTTAAGAAAGTCACAAAGAAGGATTTACTAGGAAAATGGACTTTATTTTTCTTTTATCCTGCTGACTTTACTTTTGTCTGTCCTACTGAACTTGAGGATTTACAAGAAAAATATCAAGAATTCAAAAAAGTAAATTGTGAAATTTATGCCATTTCTACAGATACCCATTTTGCTCATAAGACATGGCATGATATTTCTGAAAACATTTCTAAAATAGAATATCCAATGATTGGCGATCCTACACATTCACTTACCTATGATTTTGATGTCTTTGATGAAAATGATGGTTTAGCTCAAAGAGGAAGTTTTATTATTGATCCTGAAGGTAAAATCGTTGTCTATGAAGTCAATGCTGGAAATGTTGGTAGAAATGCTGATGAACTTTTAAGACGTTTACATGCCTGTCAATTTGTATATGAACATGGAGATAATGTTTGTCCTGCTAAATGGAAATTAGGTGAAAAGACGATTCAAACAACTATTGAAAATATTGGTAAATAAAAAACAGCTAATGCTGTTTTTTTAAATATCTTTCTAAAAAAGAATGTGCAAGAGAGCCTTGTTTGATTTTTTTTCTTGCTTCCTCAATTGAATACCAATGAGCTTCATCAACTTCATTTGTCAGTTTAAAATCTTCACTATCAACAATAACGGCATAATTATGCATTAAGGTATTAGATGGTTGATAATATTCATTATCATTATATGTATAATCAACTACATTTAAATTAACTTCTTCTTTAATTTCTCTAATCAATGTTTCTTTCGCATTTTCACCTTTTGTAATATATCCAGCTACTAATACATTAAAATCTTTTCCATATTGTTTAATAAGCAAAATCTTATCTTTTGTAGGATTAAAGATAATTGTTGAAATAGCACTATTAAACATTGGAAAACGAAATTGTTTACAAGTAGGACAATAAGGTACAAGTCCATCTATCCCACATTCTTTTTCTATAAGTTTAGTTCCACATTCACTACAATATTTCATTATTTATCACCTACGCCATTATAACGTAAACAAATAATAACTAACAATATCAAATTTATTAGATGAAAGCATAAAGCAATGATAAAAACCATTTGATAACTCTGTGTAAAATCATATAAATATCCAATTAATGTTAATGAACTGGCACTCCCTACATTTGTAAGAAAACCAATAAAAGAATAAGTTCTTGCATAATTTTCATTTCCAAAGAAATAACGTGTTAACATTGGAATTCCTACAGCACCAACTGAATAAATAGAACCAAACATGAATGAACCGATATAAAGTAACATGATTTCTTGATGAATTACACCCAAAATAATAGAACTAAAGAAAGACAATTTGTTAGAATCATCATGATTACTGCTTTTATAGGACTTAATAAATCACTTAAAAATCCAATTAATAATTTAGTACTAATATTGCCTATCATGATAAATGACATGAAAGTTGCTCCTATCGTAGCTGATAAATGAATACTTACAGCAATACCTGATAGATGTTGAGAAATTCCTGTAATTGAAGTATGTAAGATAAGATCTTTATCAATCACCATTTTCTATCCCTCCGTTCCTTACACCTATATATTAGCAAACCCCTCTATTCTTAAATATAATAAAGAATTGCAAAAAAATTGCACATAAACCTGTACAAAAAAAGACTTCACTACTCAGCAAAGCCTTCTTCTAATAATTCTTTTTCAATCTTTTCTTCCTCAACACCATTTGTAGAAGAAAATAAAACTCTAAATAAATATCTCGCCATTGGTCCTACAATAAACAGTTGAACAGGTAAAGCCATCATAAAATTACGACAATATGTTATCAAATAATGAGGAATAAATTGACTATCAAAACCATAACTATGATATACACCTAAAATACTAGCAAGTGCCACTTGACTGATAACCGTAAATACTTGAATCATTAAAACAATAACAATTCCTCGATCTGTTGGCTGCACAACTTTAAAAGCAAAATACTTAGCAACTTTACTTGAAATAAAATAAGCACATAAAAAAACAATCACAAACTCGATCCACATACTTTTTAAAACAATTAAAAAAGTACTATTGGTAAAAGATGATGTTGCAAGTACTGTATTGTAGAGTGTCATCACATAAACCATCATCCAAGCTGTAATAGCTGTAAAAACAATAGCTTCAAATTTTGTTTTGGGCATTTTTAATTCTTTTTTCATAAATTTCCTCCTAAAAAAATAAATGCCACCTCGCCGTCTGACAGTAGCAAGGTGACATTTAGTGTCTAGGTGTATTTTAGAGATATTTTATTTTAAAGACAAGAAAAAATATTTTTCTTGTGCATCTATCACAAAAAAACAATCAAGCTTTATTTATGCTCTATGCACAACTGTGCTTTTTTTAATTGTTTCTTCAAAGAGATGATCTTTATAACTTTATAAACCAAAATTCCTAAAATAATCAAGCATAAACAACTTAATTGAATATATCCACCCCAATAATACTCATCAGTATTTCTAACAGGATAAATATCAATTTCTATACAAATCCAAATAAGTGCTAATACTCCTCCTGATAAATAATGCCAAAATAATTTATTTTCTATTTTCTCTTTCGTCATCATCTTTCTCCTTTATTTTAAATCTTCCAATTTATGAATTATTTCTTGGGAAATAATTTGTTAAAAAGGAATTATATTATTATACTGATTCATTTTTTCAAACTAAAATAACATAATAAATAATAAAAAACTTATTATCAAAATAACTATTTTTTCTATTTTATACTCTTCTATCAATGGATTATGTGAAAATTAATTTTTTTAATTATTTTGTTTTATTTATTCAATAAAATAGTTTATAATAACCATGTTGGAAGTGTAGTGTTTGTATAGAGATTGAGCATCCTTGATGGATGCTCATCTTTTTTATACCATTTTAATAACCATGATCTACATGTTTCCATTCACCCTGTTTATTTCTTACAAGTAACCAAATCCAATCTTTATAAGTACTATTAGGATTTAAAGAACCATCTCCACCACTTCCATCAACATCAAATGTTGATGTTAAAACAATAGCTTCATCTCCACCATATTGTTGTAGTATTTCTTTAAAATAATTTTCATTATCTCCCGCATAATAAATTTCTTTTAATGTACAGCCTTTAAAATTTTCATTAAAATAATCAATAACTGTATTAATTGCTGAAGTAATATCATCATAGCTATAAATATTTGAAGTGACTTCTTTTTCTACAATATCATTTTCTTCTCTTTTTTCTATGCGAACAAGCATATTGATATCTGTTTGAATAACATATTGATAAGAATCATCAATATATGCTTTATAGTTTCCTCCACTATAATGACTAGGAAGGATGACTTCTGTAAGAGGAAGTTGTTGATTCATCAAAATATCTTGTGCATGTTTAATAATTTCTATTGGGTCTTTTTCAAGAGTTGATGTAATACTATCTGTAAAACCATATTCTTTTGAAACATATTGAATGATTTTGTTATTTTTATCATAACTAACATCAAGTCTTAAAGTTGGTTCATCTTTATCATTACTGAAATTAAAATAATTTTCTTTTTTATCTTCATAAACATAACCATTTTTCATCAATTCATCTATAACTTCTTGAGGAAGGAGTTCTTTTAATTCTTTGATTGTTTCTGATTCACTTAAAGTACTAAAACGTAAGTATTTATGTTTTGATTGCTTTAATTCAGTATTAATTTCTGTACGTTTTGCTTTTCTTTTTTGAACAAACATTTGTCCTTTTTGATTAAAAGAAAGTTCTATTTCAAAAAGTTTACTTGCTTTTGATTTATAGTTCACTTCAATTCTAAAATTATCAGAAATATCTTTTATCTTAGAGTTAAAAAGATAATCTTCTGGTTTCCAAATAACTTTTAAGCCTTTTTTTGTATGATAATATTTTTTATAAAGATCATAAGAAATCGTAGTATCACTTTGATAGACTTTTCCGCCTAGATGAATCTCCAAAGGATTTCCTCCTTGAACAATACGAATTGATTCAATTTCATCACTTTGTACATCTACTGTAAAATAACTTGTTGTAAGATACCCATCTAAATAATATTTTCCATCATAATTTTTTAAATCTAATTGCGATTGTTTAAAATCTATTTTTTTAGAAAAATACTTTTCTTCATATTTCTTTTTCAATTGCACTTTATCCATTATATCGACCTGATCATGAATTAAATAATAATCCATCGGTGTTGCTTGAGTAGTAATAGAATTATAGGTTTGATTATAAGCAAGAATTTCAAATGTATCTTTTGTTTCTTTGTTTTGAATACCTAATACAAATAAAAGAACTACACAAGAAATAAGCAAAATAGGTTTATAGTAATGATGTTTTTTTATAGGAATTTGTTGAAGAAGATTTTCATCAACTTGAATTTCATCATAATAATTTTTAAAAGATTTATTTTTCATCAGCCTCTATCTCCTTTCTTAATTGATTTCTTGCTCGGTTTAATAAAACACGAACATTATTTTCTTTGATATGTAATAATTCTGCCATTTCTTTTGTTGAATATCCTTCATAATAAAATAAATAAAGAACTACATTATACTTTTTAGAAAGCTTATTTAAATAAGGGGTCAAATCAATTTCTTGCTTTTCAAAAATATAAGTTTGTTCATCGATTTCATCTATTTTATTATGCCAAAAAGACTTCAAAGATGTTTTACTACAATTAAGTGTTACCCTTATAAACCAAGCTTTTTCATGTTCTAAAGATTCAAAAACTGGTTTTCTTTTCATATAACGATACATCACATTTTGGAAGATATCATCTGCTTGATCTTTTTGATGACATTGACTAAAAGCTAAACGATAAACCAGTTCTTTTTCTCGTTGAATCACTTCTTCCATACAAAAACCTCCTTTCATTAGTAATACTTTTTAAAGGTATCATATGTTACAAAAATTATAACATTTTTATAAAAAAATACCTTGGTATTACCAAGGTAAATGATCTATATTAAGTTTTTCATAATTTATATTTTGACTTTGATAATAATGAACTTGATGATTCTCATCATCAAGGATTTTAATGATATTATTTTTAAGTATGACAATCGTTACTTTTATATCACCTTTTTGACTCATAATATAAAATTCATATTGTTTTTCTTGATTATCTTGATTAATATAAGAAATTGTAGGATTATTTGAAAATTCTGTTTTAATTGTTTTAATCTTTTTAAAATCATTAATATTTAAATAATCACAAAATTGAATAACTTTCTTTTGTGTCAAACCACCAGAATACATAACCACTAACGAAGCAGGTTCACGATAAGCTAAAGCCAATTGGTCACCTACATAATAATCACTGCATAATCTTTGGATGATATTATTATAATTATTTTCATATTTTTGTTGCTTTTGGACTTTATACATACCAATTAATGTAATTGCAAAAATAAAACAAACAATACTGATGATAAAAATATCTTTTCTTTTTTTCTTTCTTTTTTGAATAATATATTCATTGCTTTGAAGAAGTTCTTCATAGTCTAGTTTTAAAACAGATGTTATTTTAGCAAGTAAGGTAATATCTGGATAGCCTCTCCCTGTTTCCCATTTACTAATTGTTTTATTACTGACATTTAATAAATCAGCTAATTGACTTTGAGTGTACCCTTTTTTAAGTCGTGAATTTTTAATAGTTTGTGCAAATCTGACGTTATCCATATGCCTTCCCTCCTACTTCAACTATACATGAATCAAATTAAAATAGAAAGAAAAGAGCTATCTACTGATTGTAGACATATGAAATGTTTCCATTTTGGAAACATTTTTAATTTTATGAGTGAATACTTTTATAATGCTCGTTGAGGTGAATAAAATGAAGAAAAAAACGATAAACAGTGAGCTAGTATATCTGTTTGCTATAATCATTTTATCTTTTTCAATAGACTTAATGACTATTGCGAATATGGGATTATCTGCTATAAATGGACCAGCCTATATTTTAAGTAAAAAGATTGACTTACTTACATATGGTCAAGCAGAGTATATTGTTGAAGAAATTGTATTTATTATTTTTTGTGTTTTGATGAAGAAGTTTAAAATTACCTATTTAAGCTCTTTTATTACAGGTATTTTGTATGCTACGATGGCTGATGTTTGGAAAATAATTTTCCCTTTCTTTCAAAATCAATATGAAATATGTTTTCAACTACGAATCATTTATTTTCTTATAGGTTTTATCCTTTCAGCAATAGCCATTGCATTGTTTTATAAGTCTTATTTATATCCACAAATATATGATTTTTTTGTACAAGAAATGTCAAAAAAATATAATCTATCTTTAAAAGTTTTTAAAACTGGATTTGATTGTATTTTCCTTATTTTATCTTTCATTATGTCATTCATGCTGTTTCATGGAATCGTTGGTATTGGTATTGGAACAATGCTTGTTGCTTTATTTAATGGAACCATGATTGATTTTTTTAAAAATTTTTTTGATAAACATTTTGTATGTATTCCAAAGCTTACAAAACTAGCAGAATATTTAAAATTATAAAAAAGCTATAAAGAAATTCTTAGTTAACCTGGATTTCTTTATAGTCTTTTTTATTCAGTAATCATGCCTTTATAGTTCATACCATAAAGTTTTGCGAAACGACTCATTGTATATTCACCAGCAGCTAATTGTTCCTTAGTAGGTGCATATCCTTGGAAAACAAAATACATATCTTTTCCTTGAAGTAATCTTTCATCTACATAACCATAGAAACGATCTAAAACATTACGAATAGCTCCTGACATACTATGCCAATAAAGTGGTGAAACAATAACAATTGTATCTGCTTGTTTCATTTGTTCAATAACTTCATCTAATTGATCATCTTCAAAGTTTTGACCATAACTGTAGATTTTATAATCAACTAGATTTAATGTTTTAAATTCTTGATCTTTTAAGAATTTTTTAGCAAGTCTTACAGTATTTCCGCTTCTATTAGGACTTCCATTAATAAATAAGATATTCATTTTATACCTCCCAATAACTAATATAGAATTGTGTTTTATTTCTAACGATTTTATAGTGTTTAGTAATATTAATTAATAAGTTAATTTGATATCTCCTATCAAATAAAGTTGTTCATTTGAATCAAGTGATTGAAAAGAATAGTCATTTTATAAACCAATCCAAAAGGATTAGAAGAAAAGGGAAAAGCTTCCATTTTATCTAATTGAATCATTAATGACCTCCAAATACTTTAAATTCCATTGTATTTAATTTATCATCAATTGTTTTAATTTCTTCTTGACTTAATTCAACATTACCTGCTTCAAAGTTAGATTGAAGTCTATCAAGTTTTCTTGATCCTGGAATTGGAATAATGAAATCATATTTATTAATCATCCAAGCAAGTGACATTTGTGCATTTGTAGCATGATGTTTTTCACCAATTTTAGATACGACCTCTAATAATTCATTTGTCTTTTTAATTCCTTCTTCGCTATATTGTGGCATATCAGGTCTAAAGTCTTGTTCCCCACTACCGAAATCTTTTTTTGATTGATAAGCTCCTGTAAGTGCCCCATTAGCAAGAGGAGAGAAAGCAACATAAGTGATTCCTAATTCTTTACATACAGGCATTAAATTTTCATGCCATCTAGCCATCATTGAATATCTGTTTTCAATAACAGTTACAGGACATACAGCATGAGCACGTCTTAAGTATTCTTCATTTGTTTCAGAAATACCCCATGCTTTAATTTTTCCTTCTTCAATTAATTCTTTCATCACACCAGCAACAACTTCTTCGTTATAAGCTGTACTTCCATCAGGATTAACTCCTGTATAACATTCAGCTGTATCATAGAAATCATATCCCATGTCATGTGCTTTTCTTAAAATTTCTACTGCTTCTTCTTTAGGCGTTGGAAGTCCACTGGCATGAGTTAATCCCATACATCCTAGTCCAATCGCATTAACATACATATCTGTTTTTCCAAGTCTTACTCTTTTCATCTTTCTACTTTCCTTCCTCATAATCACATGAAGCTGATACTTCAGCCCATTTATCTAATTCTGCAATTTTTGCTTCTAAAGTTGATTTAACTGCTGTTACGGCTGCTTTACCTAAAGTTAAAATTTCTGGTAAATCATCATTATGCACAACATCTACAATGACTTTACCAGCTTTATCTGGATCACCTGCTTGTTGATGTTTGTTTTCAAAGTTACCTGGTCTTGATTTACCTACGACTGCTTCATAATCACCAATTTGAGCTTTTGTTCCTTGTAAAGATTCACCATCATAGAATCTTGTTCTAAAAGCTCCTGGTTGAACAACCATTGCTTTAATTCCTATTGGAGCAAGTTCTTTCATTAAACCATTTGTAAGTAATTCTAAGGCTGCTTTACTTGAAGCATAATATCCTGAACCTACAGCGGATCTTGCTGCTGCAATCGAAGTCACATTTAAAATATAGCCTGATTTTTGTTCTCTCATTTTAGAAAGAACGGCTTTAATTAACTCAATTGGTCCAAATAAATTAGTTTGATATAAAGTTTGAACTGCTTCGATTTCTCCTTCTTCTACAGCACTACGATAACCATATCCTGCATTATTAACAAGAACATCAATTGTTCCAAATTTATCGTATGCTTCTTTTACAGCGTTTTTAATACTATCTTGACTACATACATCTAAAGATATAGCTAAAGCCGTTTCTGGATAATCTTCTACAATATCCATCACTTTATCTTTATTTCTTGCTGTAACAATTGCTTGATCCCCACTTTCTAAAACAGCTTTCGCAATTCCTTTTCCAATACCACTTGAACATCCTGTAATTAACCATGTTTTCATTTTTTTAGTTTCTCCTTTTTACACACATATTTTATTTTTTTATTACTTAAAAGTACAATACCAATAAAGAAATGTGCTATAATTTAAACGCATAGTAGGAGGTCATTATATGATAGAACTTAATCAACTTGAACAACTTATTTATATTGCTGAAAATAAAACAATTTCTAAAGCTGCCAAAGAATTATTAATTTCACAACCAGCCCTTTCACGCTCTATGCAAAGATTAGAAAGTGATTTAGGAGTAGAACTCTTTGATCATTATAAAAATAAAATTGTTCTTAATAAAAATGGTGAATTAGCTGTTAAGCATGCTCAAAAAATCATTAAAAGTATTCAAACAATGATAAATGATGTACAAGATTATGATCAATCATTTCATCGTATTTCTATTGCAACTTGTTCTCCTGCACCCATGTGGGATATTGAACCTTTAATTAAAGAACTTTATCCTCAAATAACAATTCAAACAGCTGTCATTAATCAAAAAGATTTAATTACAAAATTAAAAGAAAAAGAGTATCATCTTGTGATTACTCCTGAATACATTGATGACTCTCAATATGTTTGTATTCCTTATGTTGAAGAAGATCTTTTATTATCATTACCATTAAATCATCCTCTTACAAAGAAAAAAACTATTAAGTTTCATGATTTAGATGGACAAACCATGTTACTTTATTCAAATATTGGTTTTTGGCATGATTTACATATGCAAAAAACTCCAAAAACTAAATATCTCTTACAAGAAGAACGCCTTACTTTTAATGAAATTGTCAAAGCATCAACACTTCCTTCTTATACTTCTAATCTTTCTATTAAAAGAGAGGGTAAGATGTCTGATCGTGTAATTCTTCCCATTAATGAAGAAGAAGCCCATGTCACTTATTATGTTGTGATGCTTAAAAAAAATAAGAAAAAATATAAAGATCTCATTGATAAGATTGAGCATTATTATGATTATTAAAAAAGAGCAGTGTATTTTTATTTCTTACACTGTTCTTTGCTTTCTATAATAACATCTAACAAATCATTTATATGATTAATTTGTTCATTTGTAATTACTTTTGTTTCAATAGGTTTCAATAATTTACTTATATTTTTAAAATTATATCTAATTTGCGGCATAAGTAAAACTAAGTCATAATTACCTATTACTTTACTACAATCTTCTGTATGAAATGCTTCAACTTCTATGTTCAGCTGTTTTTTTTCAATTTCTTCTTGCAAAACATGACAGATATTTTTTGCTGAAATTGAAAACGAACAAATTATCGCAACTTTATACATCTTTTTCTAAAATATATAATGCATCTCTATTAAAATATGTCATTTTAATAATGCTTGTCTTTCCATTAATTGTTTGAAGTGGTGAAACATATCTTCTTGTTAAATCAATTGCAATTGCTTTATAGTTTGATAAATCTAAATTTAATTCAATGTCAATATTGTGTGGAACATATAACACAATTTTATCATCTTTTCTAGCAATTCTAATTTCTGGATTTTCTTTTACAAGTAGTTCTTGTATAGCTTTTAACCCATATAAATCATAAGTTTCAAATATATATTTTATATAACCATAATCCCAAGCACCATCAAAGCATAAAGCTTGTTGCCAACATTTAGGAGTCGCAAATCCTTCTCCCAACGAAGCTTCAAATCCTTTATTTGTAGTATGCCAACTATAGATTCCTGCCGCTCCATAAGTAATTCCAGCACTGGCTCCAGAAAGTAAAGACATCCATGCAGCTCTAATGATATCTTCTTTACTCCATCTTCCATACATTTGTCTAGAATATCCCATATCTTCATAACATGGTTCACTATTTATTACTGGTTTACCTTTATATTTATCTGCCATTTCTTCTGCAAGTAAGTAAGGCATTCCTAAGTTTTGAGCATTATGACCACTTTGATAAAAACATAAATCCAAATATGAATAAAGATTATCTGGTATATATGTATATCTTCCTTTTATGTGTGTTGTATATAAACAATTAGGTGCTAATTTTTTTATTTGTTTAGCACATTTAACATAATATTCAATACATTGTTCTGTATTAAAATCAGTATCTCCACTAATAATATAAAGTGGTTCATACTTTGTAAATGTTTCATGAATAATATTTATATAATTGTCAATACAATCTATTGGCATAATACCTTTTGAATAAAATTGACTTGCCCATGTATCAGGAACAAAATTACACCACATTATAACAAGCGCTAATTCAAAGCCTTTTTCTTTAGCACGTGCGCACATTTTATCTGCATGCTCAAAATAAGATAAATTTAATTTTTTATAATTATATTTTCCATCAATAACTTCAAAAGGTTCATAACATAAATCTGTGGCGGATGCATCCCATTGAGGGAGGATGTTGATTTGTAATGTGTTAAAACCTTGTGATTTACGATAATCTAAATAATAATCCCAATCATTATCTTTAATATTTGTAAATGCAGACCAGCATGTATCTGCTAGGTAGAAAAATGGTTTCCCATTTTTCATTAGAATATTGTTTTCTATTGTAAGTGACATAATTTTCCTCCTATTTATTTTCTGTTGTAAATACTATTCTACGGTAGCTTCTAAACTTTGTTCTTGTTCATATCTTTGTTTATCAGAAACTTTAAAGAATGGATACCAAATTAAACATCCAATGAAAATACATACAACTTGTAAAATTGCAGCTTGCCAACCCCCAGCAAGTAATGGTTTTAAGATAATTGGCATACACCATGGTACTTGTACACCTGTAAATCTTGGTACTAAACCTATGTACATACTGAAATAAGCAACTAATGTTTGTACAATTGGTGTTAGAATAAATGGTATTGCCATTAATGGGTTCATAATTAAAGGATAACCAAATATAACTGGTTCATTAATTGTGAATAACCCAGGAATAATACCTAATTCCCCCATTGTCTTATTTTGTTTTGATTTAGCAAATAATAAGATAACGATACATAATGATAAAGTACCTCCTGCACCACCAATTCCACTAAAAGTATCATAGAATGTTTTACATAAAATATTTGGTAAAGCTTTACCAGCAGCATATGCTTCTAAGTTAGCTGTTGTCATAGGTAAATATACAGCAGTAATTACACCACTAATAACATTTGATCCATGAATTCCAAAGAACCATAAAAGCATTTGTACTAAAATTAAAACCACTAAAGACCATACACTTCCACCTAAAGAATTTAAAGGTGTCACAATAACTGTATAAACTAACTGTGTAAATGAACCATAAGGAGTAAATGAGAATATTGTAGCCACAGTAATGAAAATTAATCCTACTAAAATTGCTGGAATTAATGCTGTAAATGTATTAGCAATCATTGGTGGTACACCATCTGGCATTTTAATTTTTAATTTATCAACATTCATAAATGCACAATAGATTCTTGTAGCTATCAATGCAGCAATCATTGCACCGAATAAACCTTTAGCACCCATAAATTCCATCATCAATCCACTATCTTTTGTTAGTGGTGTAGTAATAAAAAATGCAAAAACTGAAATTAATCCTGCTGGAATTTGATCACATTTAAAACTTCTAGCTAAACGATATCCAATTAAGAATGCTGCATAAATTGATAAACAGCTTGTTGTTACTGTTGATGCAGCTAAGAAATAAGTTTTAATTCCTATTTTTTCAATAAATTGTAAATAAGGATCAAATGGGAATACCCCTAAAAGACATCCAATTGAACCAATAATCAAGATAGGTAATGTCCCCATCAATCCTTTAGAAATAGCATCTAGATAAACATTTGATGCAACCTTAGATGATAGTTCCAAAGCTTTATTAACATATTTGTTATCCATTTTATTTTTCCTTCCATCTCATACATATTCTAGTAGTGTTGCAACTCTCTACAGCCAAAAGTATAATGAAAGTGGTTTCATCGGTCAATGCTCAAACTAAATTTTTATTTAATTTTTAACTAAATGTTTTACTTGTTTATTTAGTGCTATCACGTTCTATTATTTCAGTACTTACCATTATTTTTAATGTATTTTCATTTTCAGAAAATTTCTCTATCAATCTTTTTACTGCAACTTCCCCTAGATATCTTTTATTTACTCTGACAGTTGTTAATGATGGTGTTGAATAACTTGCAAATGAAATATCATCAAATCCTGTTATTGGGACATTGACATTAAGCTCTTGCATAGCTCTTATAGCCCCCAATGCAATATAATCATTAACTGCAGCGAAGGCATCTGGCATCTCATCTTCTCCATTTATAAGTTCTACTAAGTAATCCTTAAAATCTCTATAACTATCATCTATCGTTGGTTGAACAAAAGCTTCTAATTCTGGAACTACATTTAATCCATTATCCATCATAGCTTGTAAATAACCCATTTTTCTTTCTTTAAAGTTATTTATTTGATTAATAGAATTAATCAATCCAATTCTTTTATACCCTTTTTTAACTAAATAATTTGTTATTTCATACATCCCATCTCTATTATTAATAGATAAAAAATCACATTTTTGATTTGTATAAGCATTATCGATAATAATATATGGTATTCTAAAATTTTCAAATCTTTCAACATCTTCTAACTGCATTTCTGTTCCTAAAAGAATTAATCCGTCACTTTTTGAAACATCATCAAGTTGTTGTATTTCTCCTATCTGATCACTATCTATATATATAATATTTAATCTATAATCTTGTTTCGTTGCCTCATTTTCTAAACCTCTAATCAATTCAGAAAAAAAAGGTGTGTCACCAACAACTCGCTCTTTTTTACTATAAATAACAAGTGTCAAAATACCTGTCCTTTTTCCAGTTTTAAAATATCCTAATTTTTCTGCCACTTCTATAATATGATCTCTTTTTTCTTTACTAATAGATCCTTTTCTATTATTAAGTGCATTGCTTACTGTTCCAGGAGAAACTCCTGCTTCTTTTGCGATTGCAGCTACTGTTACTTTTTTCAATATAATCACCTCTTCTTTGATTATATCACAATAAACAAATAGCTAAATATTTATTATCTTTATTTACCTTTAAAATAAAAAAAGATATGATATTTTTAAGATTTCACTTTTTAAAAATTATCATATCCATTATTTCCTAATCTAAATCATTTCCATGAGATCCGATTACTTTTTTATACCAATAGAATGAGTCTTTTTTTCTTCTTGATAAATCTCCTGTCCCATCATCGTATTTATCAACATGAACAAAACCATAACGTTTTGCTGTTTCTCCTGTGGAAGCTGATACTAAGTCAACACATCCCCACATTGTATATCCCATTAAATCAACACCATCTTCATTCACTGCGGCGTCCATGGCTTTAATATGATCTCTTAAATAATTGATTCTATATGTGTCATGAATTGAACCATCTTCTTCGATTTTATCAAAAGCACCTAAACCATTTTCTACAACAAATAAGGGCATTTGATAACGATCATAGAGTCTGTTTAATGCATTTCTAAGCCCTGTTGGATCAATTTGCCATCCCCAGTCAGATGAACTTAAATAAGGATTCTTTAATCCAAGTGATAAATTTCCACCACCCGCTCCTTCATAATCTTCTGGATTATAAGCAGCTACTTGTGACATATAGTAAGAGAATGATAAGAAATCAACAGTACCTTCTTTAATGATTTCTAAATCACCATCTTCAATTGGTAGAGTAATTCCTTCTCTTTCAAATTCTTTTAATCTATAACTTGGATAATATCCTCTACATTGTACATCTGTATAGAAAATATTATTATGAGTATTTTTCCATGCAGCTAATGTATCTTCTGGGTTACATGTCATTGGATAAGTTAATGTATAAGCAAGCATACATCCGATTTTAAAATCAGGGTTGATCTGATGACCTAATTTAACAGCTTTAGCACTTGCGACAAATTGATAGTGTGCCATATTGATCATTGTTTGTTTATCTTTTGTAAGCACACCACCTTCCATCCATGGTGACATTTCAATACAGTTAATTTCATTAAATGTAAGCCAATATTTAACTTTATTCTTATATCTATTAAAAACAACTTCACAATATCTTACATAACAATCAATTGTTCTTCTATCAGCCCATGAATTCCAAGCTTCAGTTAAAGCAAGTGGTGTTTCATAGTGTGATAATGTAACTAATGGTTCAATACCATATTTTTTACATTCATCAAAAACATCATCATAGAATTTTAATCCTTCTTCTAATGGTTGTTCACCTTCCATACCTCCATTAGCGAAAATTCTAGACCAGGCAATAGATAATCTAAAACATTTAAATCCCATTTCTGCCATTAAAGCAATATCTTCTTTATAATGATGATAAAAATCAGTAGCTTCATGGTTAGGATATAAACAATCATCAAAACATTCAAAATGATCTACATCTTCATAATTAGCCCCTACAAACATAGGTGCTTTTACTTTTTCACCTGCTTTATTAATAAAAGTAATACAACGAGGTTCTGTATGTGTTCCGTTAGTGATAACATCATCACTCGATTTACCACGTCCTCCTTCGTTCCATCCACCTTCATATTGGTTAGCAGCTGTTGCTCCTCCCCATAAAAAATCTTTTGGCAAACTCATTCTATGTCCTCCTTATTTATTCTTTATCTAGAGTATATCATAAGCTAAATAAATTATTGTTTCTGTTCATATTTTGAAAATTTAAATTATTTTTCTAACATACTTAATGTTCTTCGATAATCTTGTGAAGGTTTTGTAATCACACTTATATCATTTTTAACAAGATACTGCATCACAATTTATCTTATTGTTTTATGATGCTTTAATTTCCATAAGCTTCTGCTATATCAATTAGACGATATTTCCTACAAACAGATTGTTCACATTTATTTAAGAATGTTTCAAAACCTACCATTGGCATCTTTATACCATTATTTAATACTTTATATTCCATCTCTTTTACCTCCGTTACTTTTCTATCATTTTAAAAAGTTCAAGTAACTCGAGGTCAATAGATTTTTCAATTTGCGTTCCATATTGGAACGATTTTATTATCATTGCGGTCCAACTATTAATTAATCATTTTTTTATATACTTTGTAGCAGTACTTTTACCTATCATTTCCAATATATTTTCATCTCTCATTTTTCTAGCAAATGTTGTTGCTTGTTTTTTAGTGCATCTACACCATTCTCTAATGGTTTCATTATTAATACTTTCACGTGTATCTAAGTAATCTAATATTAAATTTTTAGATTTTAAATAAGTTACACTTTGATCCTGTGTATAATTTATATCCGATTTTACTTGATGATACATACTTGGTGTCATTATATATACATTTCCCGATTGTTCAATAAAATTTAATTTTTCTAAATGAATTAATGCATGCCTTACCTCACTTATTGATCTTTGCGTTATTTTTTTAGATTGTGATAAATTTATCTTTTTATTTTCAAATAAATAACGGAGTATCATTAATTCAGATAAGGAATGAAATCATATTTTCATCTTGTGTCTTTATTATAAATTAATGGATAATATTTCCGTTTAATTCTTTTCATGGCATCTAGTAATTCTACTGTTTCTCCTAAAAAATAAACAGTAAACATGTATCTTTGGTTATAAAAAAACGATAATACGTATTTTTGCAATATTTACTAGATAGATTACACAATATTAATCTTTATTTAAAATATTAAATAGTTGACAATTATTTTAAACTATGCTGCAATCCTTTAAGATTAAATACTTGCAAATAATTTTTCCAATTCTTTATCCTAATATATTCTAGACAGGGAGTTGATCCTGCCTTTTTTTGTTTATTTAGATTATTTATCATTTCTTGACTACTGATAAAAAAATAAATTCATAGCTATTACAGGACTAAGCACCAAAGTACTTTTTTTCTTGTATCCGTTTTACAGGGTCCATTTTAAAGAGCTTCAATTCGAAGCTCTTTTTAATCAAATAAACGATGTTCATTCCCACTTGGTATTTTATAAAGCATACATAATACTAAACCAACGGTTGCACAAATAAAAAAGAAACCAAAGAAAAATTGATATGAATATAAATCAATCAAATAACCTGCAATAGCTTGGAAAATAATCGAACTAAAACTTTTGAATGTTGAAACAATTGATAAAGCACTCATTTGGTGCGTTCCATCAATAATAGTTGCAATAACTTTCATATTAATCATAATAAATGCCATTGTTGTAACTTATTTTGTTAAAAAAGTCATAATCATTTGAATAATAACATTTGGTATATAAGCATATGTCATAAATTGAACAACAAGCTTACCATTATCTATTTAGATGTTATTAAGAATTAATATACTAAAAACTATTTATCAAATGATAATTATAATTGAATTGTTAATAAAATACATATAAAAAGACCATTTTTGGTCTTTTTATAGCTTCATTATTTTTTCCATAATCCATGAAGATTACAGTAAGCATACACTTCTTCTACTTCTTCACCTTCTAAGATTTTAAAATCAACACTTGGTTTTTCTCCTGGTTTTAGATATTTTCTTTGAATACCTTTATCTGTTTTCAAAGAAACCCATTCAATCCAATGTTCTGCTGTCATTGGATGTTCTACTTCTCCAACAAATACATGAACGGTATCACCTTCCACTGTATAAACAGGAATATGTTTTTCAAATGCAGCATCTTCAATTCCTGCTTGAAGCTCTTTCATAACTTCGCCACAACATACCACAGGGACTCCTTTATCTTCTACTTTTTCAATCACATTTCCACAGTGTTTACAAATATAAAATTTTTGATTCATAGCCTTTTCCTCTTTTCTATAAATAGTAATTATTCCTATTTATAATATAAACTATTTTTCTCTATTAAGCAAACAATATGCATCTAATAACAATCCCAATTATAGCGAACATGACTAAAATCTTTATTTTTTAAATCTTCTTTTGAAATAAAGAAATTACCGACACCTGAATCGCCCCATAAAATATGATCTTGTGAATCAAGTTGAAACAACAATATTTCATTACTATCTTCTTGACGAGGATCATATTGTGTGAAGAAAGGATAACCGCCTATTTGACAAGGAATCAAGGTAATCAAATCATTTAATTCATCCACTACCTCATCATCTTGCATGATTTCTTTTAAGTTTTCATCTAAATAAGTATCAACAACTTCATCAAAGTGAATATCATTCATTGTGATGATTTGTTTATCTAAATGAGCCTTTAATAAAAAAGTTGTATCTTTTTCTAATGGAAGTTCTGTATCTTCACTATATTGAAACTTATAAATACTTGATTCATCTACTAATTTTGGTACTTCTTCTAAATAACGTAAACACCACCCTGATTGACTATATTCATTATCAAAGTCTAATCCATAAACGCCATCATTTCCACTAATAAAGATTTGAAGTAATCCTTTTTTGGGAAAATCTTTTATATGAGGTATTTGTTCAAAATTTATTTGTGCTAATAAATATAAAGGTGCTCCCGTTTTTTGATTTACTGGAAGATTTTGATCTCTAGGCACATAATAAGCACCACCTACTTTACTATCAAAGATATGTGTTTCTTTTTCTTCTAATTCAAAGCGTATATAGTCTACTTCACTTACTTCTTTTAATCTTTGATAGATTCTTTTGGCAGGTTTTTCTTCTTTATATTCTTCTTGTTTATTATTTTCTTTTTTTAATAGTTTGTCTAAAAATCCCACAACAATCCCTCCTTTATACTATTGTATCAATTAATTAATATTTAAAAAGAAAAAACTTATTTTCTAGCGAATATATATGTTGAAAGGAGATTCAACATATGTACTATATAAAGATAATAATAGGAGGACTTTTATGAAATGTTCTCTATTCAAAAACAACTTTCTTTATTATTTGTTTTAAATTTATATTGAAAACTATGATCCTATCATCCATACTAAAATCAACAATTATGAGGAATGGTTAGATAGATTCGGCAATGAGTTAGGAGGTAAAAAACATAAAAAAATAAATGAAACTCAACGAAAAATAATTCACTTATTGAATGATTTGGGCATTGATCGTATCAGCATGGCTGGAATTACGAGAACATTAGAACAAGAAAACTTAAACGAAAATATTTTTTTAAATTTCATTTAAAATAATGCTTCTCTTACTATCGAAGATTGTACAGACCAAATATGGCGTATGCGAGGATGTTAAAAATAAATACGAAAAGCCCATAAACACTAGATTTTCTAGCATTCATGAGCTTTATTTTTTATAAGTAATTATACTCTTTAAAATTATTCACCAACGTATGGTAATAATCCCATTTGTCTAGCACGTTTGATAGCTACTGCTAATTGTCTTTGATATTTAGCAGAAGTTCCAGTTACACGTCTAGGAATGATTTTACCGTTAGCTGAAACAAATCTTTTTAATAAATCAACATCTTTATAATCGATGTAAGTAATTTTGTTTTTTGTAAAATAACAAACTTTTCTTCTACCCATTCTTTGTCTTTTAAAAGCCATGTTCTTATACTCCTTTTCTAAAATTGAATATCGTCTTCCATGATATTAAATGAATTATCAAAATCTTTTTCTAATTCAACTGTTTGCATATCTTGGAAATTATCTGTTTGTGGTTGAGCAGGTTGAGAATATTGATTATTCATCATACCTTGGTTCATAGAACTTTGGTTTCTTTCTCTTTGAGCTCTTGTTTCTAAGAATTGAACAGAGTCACAAACAACTTCTGTAACGTATACGCGTTGTCCTTGAGCATTATCATAAGATCTAGAACGAAGTCTACCTTCAACTCCTACTAAAGATCCTTTTGCACAATATTGTGCAACATTTTCAGCGACTTTATTCCATACAACGCATGAAATATAATCAGCTTGTTGCCCATCTGCAGAATTATAGTTACGATTTAACGCTAACGTAAAACTTGTAACTGCAGCCCCGTTTCCAGTTCTTCTAAGTTCTGGATCACGAGTCATTCTACCAACCATAACAACTCTATTAATCATCGTCAAATGCCTCCTAATTATTTACGAAGAGTTAAGTGACGTAAAACTGAAGCGTTGATTCTTGATAAACGTTCGAATTCAGCGATTTCAGCTGGTGCACAAGTTACATCTACTACAACATAGTAACCTTTTGTGTAATCTTTAATTTCATAAGCGAAATCACGTAATCCCCATTCGTTGACATTATCAACTGAACCACCGTTAGCAGTTAAGATTGATTTGAAGTTTTCAATTAAAGTATTTCTAGCTTCTTCTTCAACATCTGGTTTTACAATAAACATAATTTCATATTTATTCATCTCTTTTACCTCCTATGGTCTTTTGGCTTACTTTTTAGTAAGCAGGCAGTAAAATAATCTTTACATGCTCGTCCATTATATCTTATTGTTTACTTTTATGCAATAATAAAATGATTATTTTATGTAATTTTACCCCTTTATAGGCATGTTTTTTTCATATTCTATATTGAGGTGATATTATGAATTATCTATTATTTTTATTTTGGATATTTTTTATGATTTTATTTCATTATTTAATCAAAAATGATTTTTCTTTTATTCAAAAATATCTTAATAAACTTTTTAAATATTCTCCCTTATTTAAAGAATATTTAAAAAAGTATTTAAAAACTATTTTATATACATTTTTTACTTTTATTGTGGGTAAGACTTTTGAACATCTTGATATGTGGGTAGATTTGTTTTTTGTTTCTATATGGATGTTAGTAGATGAAAAAGAAAATATTAATATTGAAAATAAAAAAGAAACAATACCTTCTTTAATAGGTATTGTTCTAGGTTTATTACTCCAATACTTTATATGATTTTACTTTTATACTTTGGATATCTTTATTTTTTATATCTAATGTTCCTTCATAGTAAATATATATTCTATTTCCTTTGATAAGACCTTTATTAGAATCTATTGCTCCCGCAATAGAAATTAAATACTTTTGATGATCATTTGTTTCTATCAATAATGTTTCATCACCCACATTTTTAATTGTGCCTACAATTGTTTTATATTGACTTAAATTTTCTTGATCATCAGATTTAAAATGAAAATATCCAAAAATAACTCCTATTAAAACAAATAAAGTAATTAAAATCCAAACTATACTCTTTTTCTCTTTTCTAATATGCTTACCTTTCATTTTAAATCTTCCTGTGTTGTAATTTTTAAATTACTATAATCTCCTAATACTGCCTTAATATCCTTATCTATATATCTTTCAAATAATTGACTATCATCAGTCGCAACATATCCTTCATCTTTTGCCTTTTGATAAGCCACCTTAATATCTTCACTTTTAAATACTTGTGGTGTTTGAGCCTGCATCAAAGTTTCTCTTTTTAAAGTTTTAACAACAATACCCTCTTTCACTTCTTTAATAGTATCTTTACAAGGAACCATTAATAACCCAGCATCATATGTTTTTAAACAATCAACTAAATCATCAATGCTTTGTTTAGTGACATAAGGTCTTGCTCCATCATGAATAAAGACATGATTTTCTTTTACTTTTTGTAAACCTTCATAAACACTATCTTGTCTTTCTTTACCACCAAAAACATACTCAATTCTTGAATCATTAACTAATGTTCTTATATCATCTATTTCATTTTCTTTCGTTACAACAATAATTTGTTTACATCTATTATCCTCTAAAAAATGAGAAATATTCATTTCATAAACAGTTTGATTATTTATTTTATAAAAAATTTTATTATATTTCAAACCTGTTCTTTTGCCACTTCCAGCACATAAAAGAATTAAACTATAGTTCATGTTTTTCACCTCATGATTATTTTATCACACCGTGATAAAATAATAAAATTTACATAGATATTTCTAGAAATATGATATAATCTAACTTAGACAAAGGAGAATTTTATGAATACAACACTTATTATTATGGCGGCTGGAATTGGTTCACGCTATGGAAAAGGAATTAAACAACTAGCGAAAATCGGTCCTCATGACGAAATCATTATGGATTATTCCATTTATGATGCTCTTGAAGCTGGTTTTAATAAAGTCGTTTTTATTATTAGAAAAGACATCGAAAAAGAATTTAAAGAAGTTATTGGTAATCGTATTGAAAAACACATTCAAGTTGAATATGTTTTCCAAGAAATTAATAATATTCCTGAAGGGTGTACAGTACCCGAAGGTAGAATCAAACCTTGGGGAACTGGACAAGCTATTTTATCTTGTAAAGGGATCGTTAATGAACCATTTGTCATTATCAATGCTGATGATTATTATGGAAAAGTTGCTTTTAAAAAGCTTCATGATTTTTTAATTGAAGATAGTCATAGAAATAGTGAGTTTACCATGGCCATGGCTGGTTTTATCTTAAAAAATACTTTAAGTGATAACGGTACAGTCACTCGTGGTATTTGTGTAGAAGATGAAGAAGGTTATTTACATAGAGTGATTGAAACAAAGGGTATTATTAGAAATAATCAAGGAACAATTGATTGTGAAACAGAAGAAAGTAAAGATATTATTCAAGAAAATAACCGTGTTTCTATGAATATGTGGGCTGGTTATCCTTGTTTTATTGATTATCTTGAAAATGGTTTTAAAGAATTCTTATTAGATGATAGTGGAGATGAACTTACTAAAGAATATTTATTACCTATTATTGTTGATCAATTAATTAAAACAAACAGAGCTTCAGTAAAAGTATTAGAAACAACTGATAAATGGTTTGGTGTTACTTATCCAGAAGATAAGCAGATAGTCCAAGATTCTATTAATGAACTTATTGAACAAGGTACTTATCCAGAAAAATTATGGAAATAAAAAGTCTAGCTTAAAGTTAGACTTTTTCATTACCATAAATCATCGGTACAACACGATTATTACCTAAAAAAACAGAAAGTACATCTTCTTTCATATCCAATCCACTATAAATAAAATCCACAAGTTTCTCAATATCTACTTGTAAAACAGCAATCTTTTGATTTTGATGATAATCAAACTCTATAACCGCACATTGTCTTATAATTCCCCATTTTGTATCCTTTGTGTCTCCTAGATAATCAGGTAACACAAGAAAATTATAAACACCTACATTCGTCTCATTTTCCTTTTCATAAATACGCTGAAATTGTTCCTGATAGAAAAATTGTTTATAAATATCTAGGTTTCTTGGTAAATAGTAAGCTTCTTTTTCATAATCCCATCCATAATATTTAGCATCAAGTATACAACAACTTTTTTGTGGTCTTTCATATTTAGGATTATCTAGGATTCTTTCACAAACAATATCTGGGATATTCTTTTTATTTTGATTGATAAAAACACTTTCTCTTTCTTTGACAATTTGTTTTTGTTTATGATCTCTTTTTTGTTTGCCTATCGCATTCCAATGATAAGTGTTATATTTTGTATCATTAATATTTATTTCTTTATCTAATAATTGACTATTAAAAAGAACATCGCCTTTTTGAATACTTATTTGATTATGAAAAAATTCTCCTATCATCCATTCAAAAACCATTTCAAATTTAAAAGTAATGATTTCTTGATAACTAGAACTTGTTTTATTTTCTTCTATAGTTTTCTTGCACCAATTTTCAATAGATTCATACTTATTTATCAAATCACACTTTTTTTCATTAACTACAAAATATAAATCAAATAATCTTGCATATTTATAGAGTAATATTTCTTTATCAACATCCTCTTTAATAATAACCGATTTTGGTAAAGATAAAATTAATCTATCTTTATCTAAAAGAATGCCTACAAAATTACTTATATATATCCATTCCTTTGTTTCTTTACCCATATTTCTTCTAAAAAGAGATTCTTTCACATTCTCTATTACATCTCGATACTTATTATAATCAACGCCTTTACCATCTTGTATTAATTCTATTTCCATTTTTTTACCCTCTACTTAACATAAGCATATCTCTATTAAAGAAAAGATGTCAAACAAAAAAGCTTTTGCTTGCGCAAAAACTTTTAACAAAGATTTAAAACATCATCGATTAAACCAAAGTGAACAAATGCTTTGTAGATACCATCTTTATCCACATCATCTGTCACATAATCTGCCATGGCTTTAATTTCATCTCCACCACTATTAACAGCAACACCTACATTACAATATTCAAGCATTGGAATATCTACTTTAGCATCACCAAAAGCAAATGTATCTTCTAATGATGCTCCTAAATACTTTAATAATTCATCAATGGCATGAGCTTTATCAATTCCTTTAACACCTAAGTCACCAAACAAAGCAATTTCTCCAGCTCCACCCCATGTACCGGGTTTTAAATCCGGAAATTCTTTAATAGAATCTAAATGATCTTGATAACTATTTAAAATAAAGCTTACTTTATTACAATCATCTCTATATAATTCTCCATCATAAATCATATCAGGAAAAACAGTACGAATTGTTTGTTCACTTGCATTTTCTTTACCTTTTCTTTGACAATAGATTTTAATAGTAGGATTCCCTTTTTCTTCAAAATGTTCAGAAGCAAATAAACCATTATTACTTTCTAGATAAAATTCTAGATTTCTTGAATGACACCAATCAACAATATGCTTACATTGTTCCAAGGTAATTAATTGATGCATCACAACAGTATCTTCATCTTTAACATAAGAACCATTACCACCAATCATTCCATCCAAACCAATATCCCAAATGTAATCATAAACTTCTGCTTCACTACGTCCTGTACAAATATAGACACGGTGTCCGTTTTTTCTAGCTTCTTTAATCGCTTTATCTGCTGAAGCAGGTAATTTGTTTTCATAGTCTAATAATGTTCCATCAACATCAATAAAAATAACTTTTCCCATTTTCTTATTCTCCTAAAATAAACTTTTCAATATAATTCCCAATACCATCATGATCATTATCATCGGTAATATAATCAGCTACACTTTTTGTTTTATCGCTACCATTTGCCATAACAACACCAACACCAGCATTTAATGTCATATCATAGTCGTTATCTGCATCTCCAAATGTAACAATATCTTTAATATCAATATGATGTAATTTTAAGATTTCTTTAAGTCCTGCTGTTTTTGATATTCTTGGATCCATATATTCGTATAATACACTCGCTGTTTTAAGTGATGATGATTTATAATCATCACTATGGAATGTTTTAGATCTTTCAATGATTTGATCCATATATTCAGGTTTACAAATAATAATAAGTTTAGCTTTAGGTGATGTTAAATATTCATCATAATTAACAACCTTATAAGGAACTCTATCCCCTTTAGAAAGATCTTGAATATATTCATCATCCTTTGGTGAATAAAAGATACCATCTTCAGGAATCGCAAAATTACAATCCATATCTTCATAATGCTTTACTATTTCTTTAATCAACTCTCCATCTAATGGATATTGAGCTTTAGAAATATCAAGCGTATAATCATAAATTTCTGCTCCACCAGTACCAACAATCATATCTACCAAACCTTCAATACCCCAAGTACCAAGCAATGTTTGAATACTATTAACATCTCTACCTGTTGATAAACCAAAAAGGATTCCTTTTTCTCTAGACTTCTTAATCATTTCAACTGTCTTCTTTGTAACTACCCCTTCACTTGAAAGAAGCGTTCCATCTATATCACACATAATTGCTTTTACGTTCATAAAAATACCTCCTATTCAAATCATAAATAATCTTTTCAATTGAAACAATTAGGGTATAAAAAAAAGAATTTTTTTCTCAAATTCTTTTTTCTCTTAATTATAAATTAGAATTATTTTCTCATTATTTAATAGTTCCTTCTACAATATTATTATAATAAGCTAATTTCTTTTCAATATTCTCTTGATAATCTAATTTAAAATAACATGTATATAAAACATCTAAAATATAAAGAATAGAAAGTCGTGTTGAAAAAGATGAAATCTTTTTATAATGATTTTCATAAGGTGATATATAAAGTTGGTAATCCGGATCAAAGTCTTTAAATGTATAATCATACGATGAAATTAAAACGATTGGTGTTTTTACCTTATGCAATATACGAGGTAAAATATCAGATAATATACCTCTTCCCCCAAAAGTAATAATAACTGCCAGATGATTTTCATTACTACTTGCAGCTATAAGTCTTTGTTGATATTCATCAACAGGAACATTTACTTGGATACCTATTTCCTGCATTTGAAATTGAAAATTTAAAGCAAAATTAATATTTCCTGCAGAAGTATACACATCTATGATTTGTGCTTTTTCCATTGCTGATGCAATAAGACGTAATTGGTCTAGACTAAAAAGATTAGCTGTTAGATTAAGGGTTTGTTCATAATCTTCTTTGATTTTTTGAATAATTTCATAATGTGTTTGAAATTGATTAACAGGAAAATCAAAATTAAAATCTTCATTACTTTTTCTATAGTCATCAAGAGAACTTGTTATTTTTATTTTTAAGTCAGAAAATCCTGATAGTCCTAATTTATCACATAAACGATAGACTGTTGCTGTTGAAACAAAACAAACTTTTCCAAGATCTTTTGACGACATTTTTAAAACATCTTCAGGATGTTTTAAAATATAATCTGCCAAGACTCTTTCATTTTTTGATAAGTCTTTGTTTTCTTTTAAATTTATAAATAGATTCACATCATCACCATCCTTATTTTAATATATTTATATACACAAAGAAAACCCATTTTAAGGGTTAGTTGTTGTTTGTTTTTAAATAATCGATAAGCTTTATAACATCATATGTTACAAAAATACGTGTTTGTATTTTTAAAATAGTTTGATTTTTAAACTTATTTTGTAATTCATCACAGTAGTATGATACTTGTGGCACAAGTAGGATAATATCATATTTTTTAGAAACTTCTTCTATTTTTTCAATTCCGATTGCTTGAAAACAAGCATTTACTTTTAATAAACGTGCTGCCTCGTTTAGTTTTTCTACAAAATAACCTGTCGTTAGCCCACCTGAACAGATTAAGAGTATTTTTTGAATTGGTATGTTATTATTTTTATTTAACCACTTAAACATTTCATTAAAAAGTTTAAGTGTATGATTTAAGTTTTTCATTTGGAAGTGTATATGGAATTCAATCTCACTTGTTTTGAATTGATAATTTGATAATTAAATATTGATTAAACGTAACTCTACCAAGAGAATATTCGTTTTCTAGAAGAAGTATATCTTGATTGCTTGGATCAGCATATACTTTGCATGCTTTATTTTGTTTTTGAAATATCCATTTTCTAAAATAAATAACATATAATTCTTTATAAAACTCATCCACTTGAATCACCTTCTTTTATTATTTATGTTCTTCAATGATTTCAATTGCTCTTTTTAAAACATTTGCACCTTTCACCGTTCCACAATCTCTCATGTTAATTACTTTTACAGGAACTTTACCATCTTCTACTTGATAAGCACTTGTACTTGCTCCCCAAAGAAAATCTTTAGGAAAAGCTTTTGATTTTTTGTGTAACATTTTCTTTTCCTCCTTGGCAACATTTTTCCACAAGTAAAAGAAAATTAATTATTTTTCTAGCAAATAGAATTTTTTTCTTATCTCTTATTCATTTTCTTAATTTATAAATGAGATATTTTTCTCATTTATAAATTGATGCAAATAATAATTTTTATAAAAAAGAATTCACATGTCTTAATCCTCAATTTATCATACTTTTTTATTGCACCTCCAATGATTGCAAAATAAAAGTGCCTACCCTTGGTAGACACCTTATGACTATTCAAATTCGTTTGTTCTAGCAACTTCTCTAATCCATGAAGCTGATTTCTTTTCTTTACGTTTATAACCATCATCTAAACATACACGAACAAATCCATATCTATTTTTAAAAGCGTTACACCATGACCAGTTATCAATAACACCCCAATAATGATATCCTAAACAGTTTGCTCCATCTTCAATTGCTTTAGCAATCCATTCTAAATGATCTCTTACAAATTCAATACGATAATCATCTTGAACTGTTCCATTTTCATCCATATATTTTTCTTCACCTTCTACACCCATTCCATTTTCAGAAATAAAGAAAGGCAAATCTGGACATTCTTTTTTAATTTTCATACCAAAGTCATAAATTCCCTTTGGATAAATTTCCCATCCACGATAAACATTCATTTTTCTTTCAGGCCAAATATAAGGTTTAGAAATACATGGTAAACCATTTTCATCAAACTTACTATCAGGCGCTTGTACACGTGTTGGTTGATAATAGTTAAATCCTAACCAATCTACTTTACCTTGAGCTAAGATAGCTTCATCTCCAGGACGACGATTGATTTCTACTTTCCAATCGTTTTCTACAGTATCTAAAACATCTTGTGGTAAATGTCCATGAGCAACAACGTCTAACCACCATCTATTGTGTAATCCATCAGTCATACGTACGGCTTCTAAATCTTCAGGAGATGGATTTTCTTTTGTATAAGGTGGAGCAAAACAGTTGATCATACCGATTTTTGCACCTTCACAAAGTTTTCCTTCTGCTTTTAATTTTCTAAAGTTTGCGACAGCTAAACAATGCGCTAAAGTAATATTATATTGTACATTGATTGATTGTTTGAAATCTTTTTGATATGGATACCAAACACCATGTAAGAATTGTTGTTCTGGTTCTACAATAGGTTCATTGAAAGTAAACCAATATTTTACTTTATCTCCAAATTCTTCCATTGCAATCTTTACAAAGTTCGCATAAGCTTCAACAACTTCTCTATTTTGCCATCCACCACGTTTTACTAAATATTCAGGCATATCGAAATGATACATGTTCATGAAAATATCAATTCCATTTTCATTTGCACAATCGATTAATTTATGATACCAAGCGGCACCTTCTGGATTTAATTTACCATCTTGATCTAATAAACGAGTCCATTGCATAGAAGTTCTAAATGATTTAAAGTTTAAACTTTTTAATAATTTAATATCTTCTTCATATTTATGGTACATATCATTTCCAACATATGATCCCACATTATTAAAGAAAGCATTAATTTCTTGATCAGAATACATATCCCAATAAGAACGTAATCTTCCACCTACATTCCAGGCACCTTCTGTTTGAGGTCCTGACATTGCTGCACCAAAAAAGAAATCTTTAGGTAATTTAATAGTCATCTTTTCTTCCTCCATTATTTTCATGATTATTATACTGTCATTATATCATGAAACTAGAGTTGTTAGAGGAAATGTATTTTATTTTCAAAGTATTATTATTTTATAAAATTTAGTGTAAATAAAATACAACAAATGCCCTTATTTAGGACATTTGTTTAATTTGTTTCATCATTTTAGATAGATTAATCGGAACATGTTCCTCTTTTAATAAATTGTGTATTTTCTCAATAGAAATATGTTCACGTAAATGAATAATTTTTTCTATTATTTCTTTAGATAAAGGTTGATATTCAATTGTTTGATCAACCTTATCAAACAATTCATGCTTTAAATACTTAGTTTGTCTACTTTTTTTAAATCCCATACAACAACATGACGTACATGTTTGACTCATTATAAAAACAACATTTTCAAAACTAATCTTTCTTTTAGCTTGATCTTCATAATAACCATCATCTAAGATTTGTGAAAATAAATGAATAATTTCTTCACATGCTTGATCAATATGATCTAATAATAAAACAGTATGTGGATAACTTTGTAAAGTTGATAAAAGAAGACTTGGTTGTTCATGATATGTTTCTAGAAGTTTATAAAGGGAATGGCTTTCTTGATAATGATTCATATCTAATTTTAAATAATGATAATTTAGATATTTAGCTAAGGATTTAGCCGTTAATGTTTTACCACAACTTGTTGGTCCATAAATAAAAAAGGAGATAGGTAATTGTTTATGTTGAAATGTTTCAATCATCTGATGAATTCCTTTTTCTTGACCTAAAATATCTTTATTTAATTGTTTTTCTAATTTTTGGTAATCCATTTGATGATGAATTGTAATATTTAAATACTTTTCAATTGTTTCTACAATTCTATTCTTTGTAAGTTCTTTTTCATGATAAAATTTAGCTTTAACACATGATAAATCTAAGATATCAATCGCTTTATCAGGATAAGTTCTATTTTTAATATGACAATCTACTAATTCTATTAATTCTTTTAAAAGTACATTATCTATTTTAATTTGATGATAACTTTCATAATAACCTTTAATTCCTTTTAATATCTCTAATGTTTCCTCTTTTGTATTTTCTTTTAAAGTGACAATAGAAAACCTTCTATTCATTGCATGATCTTTTTCAAAATGTTTATAATATTCATCAATAGTTGTAGCACCAACAACTGTCATATCTTTTCTAGCAAGATAAGGCTTTAAAATATTAGAAGCATCAATTGCCCCTTCAGCTCCACCAGCCCCAATGACATTATGAATTTCATCAATAAAAATAATCACATTATCCAAATCTTTTACTTTATCAATAATCTTTTTAAACTTCTCTTCAAATTCACCACGATACTTTGTACCCGCAACCAGTGAAGATAAAGAAAGTTCATAAATAATCTTATTCTTCAAAGAATCTACTACTTTTCCTTGATTGATCATCATTGCTAATTTTTCTACTAAAGCTGACTTACCTACACCCGCTTCACCAATAATCAAAACATTATTTTTTTCTTTTTTAGATAAAATAGTACATACTTGATCAATTTCATTTTCTCTACCAATAATTTTATATTTTTTAGTCTTCACTTTTTTATTAATATTGACAAGTGTTGGTATTTGATCCAACGGTGTTTCAAAAGCAGATTTTTCCTGCAACAAATAAATAACTTCTTCTACATCTACATGATATTTTTGTAATATTTCATAAGCAACTGATTCTTTTTCTTTTAATAAAGAAATAATTAAGATATTTAAAGTCACTTGATCTTGATTTTTATCTTTAGCGTATTCAATACTTCTCTCTAATATTCTTTTTACACTTTGACTATATTCCATATAAAAAGGTTGATCATCATTTGTGCCAAACAACCTTTTTATATCTTCTTCTACAGTTGCATCATTGACATCATATTTTTGTAATAATCTTTTTAATTGATTATCATGAATCTTTAATAACGAAAGCAATAAATGTTCACTTCCAACATTTTGATGACCAAAATCAAAAGATAAACTTTCAGCTACAACAATCGCCTTTTGTGCTTGTTCATCAAATTCTCTCAACAATGACTTCACCTCTTTCCTTATAATAGTATGTACAAACTTAATAATTATTAGTACACACCATTAAGAAAACATCTTAATCAACCAAGATTTCTTTTTAATTTCTTTACTTGATGTACAATAAGAAACTTGTAACTTTCCTTCCAAAGATTTACCTTTACCTTCACCTAATACAATCGTATAAAGACCATTATAATATTTTGCATTAAAATCATCTTGATGATCTGCTAAAACTTGATAAACATCATCAACACCTTTGACCCATTTTTTATAATTTAAAAGAAGTTGATCTTTTACTTTGTACATTTCATCAATATCTTCTTGTTGATAAGAAGAACCAATGATCTTATATCTTGGTGTTTCATTTACTGCACAAACGCTTGTTAAATTCATCATAATTAAAAGAAAAATAATGATTTTTTTCATAAACTTCACCTCAAGTTCATTATGTTCGTTTATAATAAAAATAAACATAAGGAGTGAACTTTTATGAGTCGTATCATGCAAAAAGAAATAAAAAGTGAAATGAATGATTTTTTCTTTGCGAAAGATCATTTAGATTTTTATCATGAATATGTCAACGTTGAACAAAAGTATTTAGCAGGTATTAAGGAAGTAAGAACAAAATTAGAAATTTTAGATGATGAATTTCATCATCGTTTTGATCATAATCCTATTCATCATATGGAATGGCGTTTAAAATCTCCCCATAGTGTTGTTGAAAAAATGAAAAGAAGAAATCTTCCTGTAGAAGTTTCATCAATCAAAGGAAATATTGAAGATATTGCTGGTATACGTGTGATTTGTCATTATATTAAAGATATTTATCGTATGTCTGATCTTCTTTTAAGACAAGATGATATTCATTTATTAAAGATTAAAGATTATATTAAAAATCCTAAAGAAAATGGTTATCGTAGTTTACATCTTGTTGTAGAAGTTCCTGTTTATTTAGCGAATGAAAAAGTAATGGTTCCTGTAGAAATACAAATTCGTACTATTGCGATGGATTTTTGGGCAACATTAGAACATCATTTACGTTATAAAAATGATAAAGAAATTTCTGATGATATTCGTAATCGTTTATCAGATTGTGCTAAAAGCATTACAGATATTGATTATGAAATGGAAGATATACATAATGAAGTCTTTGGTCATCATAAAATCTAAAAGCTAACGCAAAACCGTTAGCTTTTATCATATAATTATTTAATTAAAACAATAACGAATTCCTGCTCCTTTACTTCTTTCTACCTTTATCATATCATTTTCATCAATCTCATCATGTCAAAAAAAAATTGACCTCTTTATAGTGGACTATCTGTCCAATGACAACCTTTATATACCATGCTACTATCATTTAAAGAACCAAAAGGAAAGGATGGTATTTTTATGATTGATTTGATTGAAAAAAATGAAGTTGTACAGTTCAAAGATGGTAATTTTGTATTAGATGTTAATATCTCTTCTAATGGTGAAACAGTTTGGTTAAATCAAAAGCAAATTGCTAGTTTATTTGGTATTGATAGAACTGTTGTAGGACGTCACATTAGAAACATTTTTAAAAATGATGAATTAGATGAAAAAAGCATGTATGCAAATTTTGCACATATGGGCACAAAAAATGTTCAAGAATATAATGTAAAGTATTATAATCTTGATGTTATTTTAGCTGTCGGATATAGAACAAATTCTCCTAAAGGAATTCTTTTTAGAAAATGGGCTAATAGTATATTAAAAGAATATCTTTTAAAAGGTTATGCTGTTAATGATCGTCATTTTCAAGATATTGATTATGTAACAACAATGCTTGATCAATATAGAAATGCAGGTGGACAATTACCGAGTAGTATTTCTATGTTAGAATTTCTAAAAGTTTATCAAAGAGGTTTTAAGATTCTTGATGATTATGATCATCATCATTTAGAGGTTCCTGTTGGTCAAAAAGATACTTATGTTCTTCAATATGATGAATGTATAAACCTTATACATAATACGATGTTTGAAAATAGAGGGGATTTATTTTCTATTGAAAGAGATGATTCTTTTAAAAGTAGTATTTCAACGATTTATCAAAGTTTTGGAGAGATTGATTTATATCCAACTTTAGAAGATAAAGCAAGTGCTTTACTGTATTTTATTGTTAAAAATCATAGTTTTATTGATGGTAATAAAAGAATTGGCGCAACCATCTTTTTATACTTTTTAGAAAAGAATAATGCTCTTTATAAAAATGGCATGGAAAGAATTAATAATGATGCTCTTGCAACACTTACTATCCTAGTAGCGAGTTCAAGACCTGAAGATAAGGAAATTATGATGCAATTAATTAAAACGATTATTAAATAGAAAAGAACTATTCAATTGAATAGTTCTCACTATGTTAGTCTAAATCTTCTCCTTGAGAAGCAATGACTTTTTTATACCAATAGAAAGAATCTTTTTTACTTCTTGCCATTGTTCCAGTTCCATCATCATGTTTATCAACATAAATGAAACCATAACGTTTTCTCATTTCTCCAGTACCTGCAGAAACTAAATCAATACATCCCCAAGTTGTATAACCAATAAGGTCTACACCATTTTCAATAGCTTTAGCCATTTCTTCAATATGTGCACGATAGTATTCAATACGATAATTATCATGAATACTTCCATCTTCTTCTACAGTATCATAAGCACCTAAACCATTTTCTACAACCATTAATGGTTTTTCATAACGATCATAAATCATTTCTAAATAATATCTTAATCCTTTAGGATCAAGTGCCCATCCCCAATCAGAATATTCTAAATATGGGTTACGTACACCAAATGACATATTACCACTTACTGTATCATCATTTTTATGAGTAGTAACAGCTTGTGACATGTAATAAGAGAAAGTATACATATCTACTGTTCCTTTTTTAAGTTCTTCTAAATCTTGTTCAGTAATATCTAATTGAACATTATGTTCCTTCCATAAACGTTTTGTAAATGTTGGATATTTACCTTTACATTGAACATCTCCACAATAGAAGATACCTTTTTCCCATTTAGAACGATTGAATAAGATGTCTTCTGGATCAGATGTTAATGGATAATAAGTAATACCACAAATCATACATCCAATTTTATTTTCAGGATCAATTTCATGTCCAATTTGTACTGCTCTTGCACTTGCGACAAATTGATAATGTAAATGTTGATAAGCTTCTTGATATGCTTCATCACTGGCATCATCTGGTAAGAAATTGATTGTATTATTGATTTCATTGAATGTTAACCAATATTTAACAAGTCCTTTGTATTCATTAAAGATTGTTGTTACGTATTTTTCATAAAGGGCAATATATTTACGATCTAACCAATCTCCATATTTTTCTTCTAAAGCAAGTGGTGTATCAAAATGCCAAATAGAAACAAGTGGTTCAATACCTGCATTTCTAAGTTCTGTAAAAACATTACGATAAAAATCTAAACCAGCTTGATTTGGTTTTTCTTCTTCTCCTGTTGGATAAATTCTTGACCAAGAGATTGATAATCTAAACATCTTAAATCCCATTTCTTTAAGCAAAGCAATGTCTTCTTTATAATGATGATAGAAATCAATACCATCATGGTTTGGATAAAGTTCATCATCAAATACAGCAAAATGAGCTCCTTCTGGTAATTTAAATCCACGGTTAGGTAATTTTTGTTTATTCCCATCTTTATCAATAAAAGTAACCATACGTGGTGTATTTACTGTTCCACCTGTCGTTACATCTGTACGTGCCATTCCACGTCCATCCACGTTCCAAGCACCTTCACATTGGTTAGCAGCTACTGCGCCACCCCAATAAAAATCTTCACTAAATTTCATTGATCTTCCTCCTTAAATTATCTTTATTATAAAATACTTTTATGACTTATGTATTAAATTTTCAAACTATGCAACAAATAAAACCACACATGTATAAACAATCAATGTAATAACCATAAATAATGAGATAAAGGCATCAACAAAATCTTCATCTTCCTCACCTTTATAAAGTGAGGAAATCAACATTGGCATTGCAAATCCTGTTGGACACATAAAATAAATCAACACACCCATCATATAAATCTTATTTGCCATTAAATATGGAAAGAAGATAAAGAATCCTGCAATGACAAGAATATAGAAGATAATTCTAGCTCCTACAAGTTTTAATAATGAACCAATAGTATCTTTATTAATTTTTAAATTATAACCGATAATCAATAAAATAAGGCTTACAATGGGGGCTATTGCTTGTTGAATCGTATTTGTATAAACATCAATAAAAGCAGCTTGACAAAGCATATCATAAACACCTAAAACATTTAAAATGATTCCTAATATAACTGCAATTACAAATGAATTTGTGAAAATTGTTTTCAACAATTCCTTAGTACTTGTATTTCCTGATGTCTTTTTAGCAACAAGTACAGGAATAATAATAAAAGCAATCACTGTTCTAGCAATATCATAAATAACTGTATTGCTTGCATAAGCTACACCTACAATAGATGTATAAAGTGGTAATGCAACATTTTCTCCTTCACATGTTGTAAGTAAATAAGGTGAAATATGTCCCATTTCTTTTCCTGTAAATTTAGAAATAAATTTGCCTAAAATCATAGCTAGTGTAAAAGCAGCTAAAACATATAGCACAATCAATATTGCTGAAGAAGAATTTTTAAATATTTTAAATAAAGAACTAAATGAAAAGACATAGCTTCACATCAAAAGGTATATTAAATTATCCGGTGCTTAGAAGTTCGCTCTAAATTATTAGGCGGAGTA
>ERZ780154.268-NODE-268-length-47675-cov-5.49677_pt1 | contig 47675 bp, 44 predicted proteins | sample MGYA00511568_ERZ780154 | MGnify/ENA primary metagenome ERZ780154 (study PRJEB29588, sample SAMEA2142525) | human gut metagenome | biome: human gut; feature: human-associated habitat; material: faeces | place: Denmark | collected 2008/2010 ...
CAAAGCCCTGCTCCGCTTCGGTGACTGGACCCATGTCGGGCACTCGAAATGGTTCGCCAAAGTCAGGAAGATGATGGACAGGTGAAAATTCAATCATAAAAGCCGGTGAATCAAGTCAAGGCGGGTGCCGTATTGAATTACGTGCTCATGGGGGGGCGAAGCCAAAATCCGAGAAAAAAACAGGATAATTTCAAGGAAAAATGACGGCTATCGGATATATCGCCCTGTTCACGGTGATAGCGATGGTGGTATTGCTTGTCATCATAGTGAAACACCATAAGCCCCTCTCGCCCGAAGAATATGACGAGAGGGAGTGGCACGACGAGAACGGCAACCACATCTACTACGACAGGAAACTCATCCGCCATCTCGCGCGGAAAGCACATGAGGCTGCCCCTTGCCGTCCCGATACTTCCGACAAAAACAGGTATAACGATTAAAATTGAGAAGACAACGGAGGAAACCCGGAAAGGATGATGGAAGATGGCGACGGGACAGCCAGCAGTCATCTTCGTCAACAGGGGTAGAATCAAGAATCGCAATCATTTCGACCGGATGCCTTCCCGGGAAGAGGATGACGAGTGATAAAGGGGACTCTTGGAAAAATAAGCGATCAAAATGCAATCCGAATCGCGAACAGCAAAAAGCATAAGGAACAGCAGCGTGGCATTGGTGTTTTATTTCATCAGTCTCGTCCTGCAATTCTTTTCGAGGAAGATATTTCTCGACTGCCTCGGTACGGAGATTCTCGGTTTGAATACCACCGCAACCAATCTGCTGCAGTTTCTTAACCTTGCAGAACTCGGCATCGGAGCTGCAGTGGGCTTCTCGCTTTACAAGCCGTTCTACGACAAGGACGAACAGGCCATAAGCGAAATTGCCGCCCTGCAAGGCAAGCTCTACCGTCATATCGCATACATTGTCATTGCGGGAGCCGGCTTGCTGATGTGCTTCTTCCCATGGATTTTTGCCAAGACGCCATTTCCGCTGTGGTATGCCTATGCCACCTTCGGAGTCCTGCTGTTCAGCGCGTTGTTGGGTTATTTTGTAAACTACAGGCAAGTCCTCCTTTCGGCGGACCAAAAAGAGTACAAGATTCAATACAGCTACAAGTCGGTCATTCTGGCGAAGACATTGGTGCAGATTCTTGCGGTGAAATGTCTGGACGACGGATATGTCTGGTGGCTCGTCCTGGAAGCCATCTTTGCAGTGGCGGCCTCGTGGACCCTTAGCCTGACAATCCGCCGGACTTACCCGTTCCTGCGACCGTGCATCCTGTCATTGAAAGAACTGAATGCGAAGTATCCGATCATTCAGGTAAAAATCAAACAGGTGTTTTTTCACAAAATCGGAGGCTTTGCCCTGTCACAGACCAGCCCGATTATCATATATGCATTCACAACCCTGACTGTGGTTGCGTTGTATGGGAACTATATGTTGATTTCGATGGGCCTGTACAGTCTGTCGATGGCTTTGTCAAACGGTCTGACCGCCAGCGTGGGAAACCTGGTTGTGGAGGGGAACGGGGAGAAGACGATGGCGGTTTTCGAGGAGTTGTTCAGCGTGAGGTTCGTGCTAGCTGCCATCATTACTTTCGGAATGATGACGATGGTCCAGCCTTTCATCACATTGTGGATTGGCGCGGACTACCTGTTGCCGGTATCGACCCTGGCGTTAATCACGGCCAGCCTCTTCATTCAGGTCTCCCGTCAAGCGGTGGATTCCTATATCTATGCATACGGTTTTTTTTCTGACATCTGGGCACCGGTGGCAGAGGCTTCTCTCAATGTCGGGCTATCGGTACTGTTGGGAGGTTTTTTTGGTCTGAACGGTGTGCTGTCCGGGGTGTTGATTAGCCAAGTCATAGTCATCCTTGTGTGGAAACCTGTTTTTCTGTTCGGAATAAACCTCAGGCATGGGTTGAAGCGGTATGTGAAAATATATTTCCAGCATCTGGCATACGGCTGTATCGTGGCCGCAATCGTCTGTTTCCTGTTGCGCCTGCTGCCCGTCAGTCCCACCGACTCATGGTGGTGCTTCGCGGTCTACGGATTGTCCGGCATCGGCTTGTTCGCCGTCCTGCTTGTGGCGACCTTCTGCTTTTCGAGGGGCGGGCTGTATTTCTTCGGTCGGAGGATGATAAAAAAAATCAATCTTTTACGGAGGCGCAACGGATGACATACGCGCCGATGTTGACTGAATGGCAGGAAGTCGGCACGAAACTGTCCGGTACTCTGGAAACACCCCATGAATGTCTTACTGATACAATGAATTAGATTATGGATAGTACGTTGGTTTCGGTTATCATTCCTGTCTATGGAACGGAGAAATACATAGAACGCTGCGCTCGCTCACTGTTCGGGCAGACCATCCGCGAGGGCATCGAATACATATTCATCGACGACTGCTCGCCGGACAGGAGTGTGGAGATTCTGATGCGCATTCTTGAAGAATACCCTCATCGGCAGAAGCAGGTGAAAATCATCCGTTGCAAGGTGAATCAAGGTGTAGGAGCGATACGGCAGATGGGAGTCGAAAACGCGACAGGCAAATATATCATTCATTGCGACAGCGACGACTGGGTGGAACCGGATATGTATGAAACACTCTATAAGGAGGCAGAAGACATGGATGCCGATTTGGTTGGATGTGATTTTCAATTAGAATACGCAACACACAGAATTGTGAAGCAGACACATTTCCCATACGACCCTATTCAGTGTATGGCTGACATCTTGACTTATCCCCATAATGGCGTTCTGTGGAATAAAATGATTAAGTCTTATATATATGCCTCCGCTCTTGAATCCGGTTGTGAATTATTTGTAAAAGGGATAAATGTGATGGAAGATATGTTGGCTGTTACCCAATTGGTTTATTATTGTCATAAAATTGCTTACGTCCCTCGTGCGATGTATCATTATCGACAGACGAATCCCGGATCGTATACGCATACGATAACCCGTTCATCAATAGAAAGCCAAATGGAGGTAATAAAACGGTTGGAACAATTTTCCTTAAAGAATAAGTTGGTACTGCCATGTGAACTGGGTTATAATAAGGCGAGGGTAAAGTGCCGGGTGTTGAATGGAAGTGCCCTGATTGGAGTTCCCCATAAGGAACGGAAGAAATGGGCGAAGCTTTATCCTGAAATTAACAAAAAAATTTTATTCTATCCCCACAGAGTTCTTCATCCGTATTGGCGTACAGCACTTTTTTTCGCCTCCTTCGGGTTTTTATTCCTTTTCGATGTTATGTCGAAAATCTATTTGACATTCTTGCGGAGAAGAACAGTGCTGAAAACTAGAAATGCCGGGTAAAATCAATGTGCAGAAAATAAAGAGTTCAATACCGACAATAAAAACTCATAAATATGGGAATTAATCTGAAAAGGCAAAGAATTGTTTTTGTCAATCTTCACGCAAATGGTTTTTATTTAAAGCGGGAAAGTCGAATGGTGCCTGATTACAATTATATTACTGAATTTCATAGCCCAATTGGAGATCTTTCGGCTCATTCATGCATATATCCCGTTCAGGTTTTCAGATTTATTCAAGAGTGTCTATTTGCGGATTGCCATAGTGTCCGGGTGTGCGGTTTTCGTTCCTTTGACCATCCACATGATAATGCCTACAGGGACATTGCGGTTTATATGTAATTTACTGTTCACCGAAATCAGCCTATGCGCGATAATATGGTTTCTTGGCCTCACAAACAGGGAAAGGAAAGCGGTGAAAAACAGTGTTATGGAAAAGCTGTTGGTTCGATTGAAACACTGAACGGAAACGATTTTCGATTTCATACTCAAAATCTGACCGGCATCATTACCTAAACGAATAATGTATTTCCCTAAAAGCATTGAATTAGTATAATGTGTCATGTCCATTAAAAGAAACTTGCATATAATCATGCCGATGGCGGGAGAAGGTTCCCGTTTCGTGAGCGAGGGCTGGATGACTCCGAAACCTCTGATTGAAATAGGGGGTATTCCCTTGTTCAAACATGCTTTGTCGAGTATTGAGGGTGGCTTGTTCCCCATAAAATATTCTTTCATTGTCCGTCAAGAACATATCAACCGATACTCCATTGATGCATCGATCAGGAATTTCATTCCGGATGCTGAAATCTTTTCGGTCGGGCATACTACAAGGGGTGCCGTCGAGACCTGTCTCTTGGCCGCACCATCGCTATGCGAAGAGGATGCCGTACTTGTCATGGACTGCGATCTTGAGTTCAGATGTCAGGACTTCAATAAGGAAGTGGAAAATGTTCTGTCGAAAGACAATTCCACGCAAGGCGGTCTGCTGGTATCGTTCCGGTCGACCGATCCCCGTTACAGTTATGCGGCCACCGACGGTAGAACGAATCGGGTCATACGGGTGGCGGAAAAAGAGCCGATTTCATACCATGCCCTGTGCGGTGCCTATTTCTTCTCCTCTTCCCGGTGTTTTCTGAATGCCGCCCGCAGACTTATGTCTGATGGTCCCGGTGGGAAAAAGGAGTACTATGTTTCATTGTTGTACACCTATCTGTTGGACGATGGGCAGGAGGTATATCTGTTTGAAGCGGAAGAATACCGTTCCTATGGTACACCGGAAGAACTGTCAGAATACTTGTAAACGGACGGTATGAATATCAAATTGATTATATCCGATCTGGACGGTACGTTGGTCGATACCTATCGGGCCAACCTGAATGCCTATCAAAAGGCATTCGGAGCAGTCGGGCTGGAGTTGCACGAGGAGACTTATGCACGCTGTTTCGGGCTTCGTTTCGACCGATTCATGCAAGAAGCAGGAATCAAGGATGTTGCCATATCCGAGCATATTAAACAATTGAAAGAACGTTTCTATCCCGATTTCTTTTCTCTCTTGCGACCGAACATCTCTCTGCTGCGCTTTATCCACGATTTTCATCGCAGTGGTGGATGTACGGCCGTGGCATCCACGGCACGGCGTACAAATCTGATCAAGGTTATCGACAGTATCGATGCCGCCGGGGATTTCGATTTGATGTTGTCAGGAGATGATGTCACAGAGGGGAAGCCTTCTCCGGAAATATATACAAGGGTGTTGGAACATTTCGGTGTGTCTCCATCGCAAGCTTTGGTTTTTGAAGATTCAGAGGTCGGCTTTCAGGCTGCCGCACGGTGCGGAGTCCCTTTCATTAAAATCAGGATGTAGTGAAGAACGCTCCGATTTTGTCCGAATTCAGGAAAGACAAAACAATGAAAATAGACGTAAAAGGTCATTCCGGCTGCTCGGTTGATATAGTGCGCGAGGGATCGGGTTTGTATATCAAGAAGAGTACGTCTTCAACAGGGTATTTTTCTCGCCTGATTGCACAAGCGAGAAAACAACAGGCCGCCTCAAGGAGGTATAGGTCATCACTTGTCAAGGTCCCGGAAATATTGGATATAAGCCGGACACGGGATAGGGTTTCGGTAAAGATGAATTATATCTATTCCATGAATTTTGTCGAATATTTCGAATATTCGGGATTTTATCGGATTTCTCATTTTATCGATATGCTGAAATCATTTCTGATGGAGGAGGTAGCTTTGTCTCCCATGACCTGCATCGGTCGTGGCGTGCTTGTTGACAAATTCAAGGATGTCCGGACGAAATGTATCTCCAATCCGTTGATAAACGGCGATGATGAAATAGCCTTCCTGCTGGAAAGATCTGCAAGGATATTCATGGAGAATAAGGATGACTTTACAATCCCTGTGGGGGTATGTCACGGTGATCTGACCTTTTCCAACATCCTGTTCAGCAACGGTGACTATTATCTGATAGATTTTTTGGATTCATTTGTCGAATCGCCGTTGATGGACATCGTGAAAGTCAGACAGGACACGGCTTTCGGGTGGTCGTTGCTAATGTACGGGCGCTTGTATGATGAAATACGGCTGAAGATTATTTTTGAGAAAATAGATATCGCACTTGATGATTGCTTTTCCCAATACGAATGGTATCAAAGATATTACCCCGTATTTCAATTGATGAACTTTCTGCGCATTCTGCAATATGCGAAGGATTCCCGTGTCGTGGAATACTTGAAAACGGTTATGAAAAGACTTACCGATGAATTTTAACCTGATTGTTCCGATTGCGGCGGACAGGCCGGAATATGAACAGACAATGCCGTATTTGTTCAATTTCAACGAGGATGGCATTCAGTTCTGTGTAAAGTCTATAATGGGATTGGACCTTTCGCTGTTTGATGCCATATATTTTGTGATACTGGCGAAGCATAGCCGAAAATTCTCGTTGGGAGAGTTGTTGCATATCCAGTTCCATCGTCTCGGCATAACGCAGGCAGAGGTAGTCGAACTCGATCAACCGACTTTCTGTCAGGCGGAGACTGTATATGAAACTGTTAAGCGGTGCAAACTGCAGGGCAGTATCTTCATCAAGGATGCGGACAACTATTTCGAGGGGGAAGTGGTACGTCATAACAGTGTTTCGGTGTATCCGCTTGACGCGCTGCCCTTTGTCAATCCGCAAAACAAGAGTTATGTGGCAGTGGACGATATGTCCTATTTGACGAACATTATCGAAAAGAAAATCATCTCCCGTTTTTTCAATGCCGGCGGTGTTTGTTTTGAATCCGTGGAGGATTACTGCCGTTATTATGAATCACTCGTTCGTCTGGGCGGACATCTGCGCATTTCGCATATCATTTATGCGATGTTGTTGGACAATCACAGTTTCCGCCCATCTGACGTCAATTCATTCGTTGACTGGGGCGACATCGCTTTTTACAAATCCTATATATCACAGTCAAAATGAAAACTTTAATTACAGGTGCAGCCGGTTTCATTGGCTCGCAGCTGGCTCATCGGATGTGGTCGACCGGCATACCTCTGGTGTTGGTGGACAATTTTTCTTACGGATCTGAAGACAATCTCGAATTTGAGGATCATAATTTCGTAAATGAAGTCCTGAATGTGGACATCCGCGACCGGAAAGCGATGGAACATATATTCAAGACGGAGCAGATTGACTATGTGTATAATATTGCAGGGATCGCTCCGTTGCCTGATTGTCAGTCGAATCCGTGTGATGCGGTCGATGTGAATTTAACGGCATTTGTCAATATTTTGGAATTATCCAGACGGTGGGGGGGGGTAAAAAAGATTATCCAAGCATCGACGAATGCCATGTACGAAAATGAAATTACCTTCCCGACTGTGGAAGACAATTTCAAGGTGCCGACTCTAATATATCCTAATACGAAATATTGCGCGGAGCGTTTTGCAGAATCTTATTGCCGTACCTACGGCATGAATGTAACATGCCTCCGCTTCGCCAATGTTTACGGCCCGCACATAGACTGTCTGCGCAAACAACCCCCATTTGTCGGTTATATGATACGGGAATTGTATTTCAATCGTAAGCCTGTATTCCATTCCGATGGCACCCAACGCCGCGACTATATCTATATCGATGACTTGCTGGATCTTGCTCTGATGGTACATACCAAATTAAACGGTTTCGAGTGTCTGAATGTCTCGTCGAACAGAAATTATTCTGTCAATGAAATGTACGAAATGGCATGTAGGATTATGGGAAAACAGATTCTCGCCCACTATGCCGATACCCGGCATTATTGGGCGAAATATCCGTCGCTGTACGAAGGGACATATCCGATAAAGGACGAGATACTGGAACATGAGGTGAACAAGTATTCCCTGTGCGATAATGCAATGGCGCGAGATACTTATGGATGGAATCCGAAGGTGGATATGGAAACCGGTCTGAAAAAAGTAATAGATTATGAAACGAAGGTATTATCCAAACTTATGATTTCGAATGAAAATATTGAGAATTGAAAATTCATCGACTCTCTCCCATGTCAGGAAAAGGCATCTTTCCGGACAGGGGAGCGTGGACTTTTTGACTGAAAAGGATTTTGATCCGTGCAAACCTTTCTTCAAGAATCATCCCGAACTGTATCCCGAAAGTTATGATAAAATATTAATAGTTGGGGTCTTGGAACATAACCCTTTCATCAGGTCTGTATTGAAAACATGTGATTATCTGCTGAAGCCGGATGGAGCCTTGTCGATTTCCTACTTTCCGTTGTCCGTAGATGTTCCGGGTAAGTACGTAAGGCCACTTTCCATGTTGTTTTATGAGGTTTCCAAGATTTTTAAGGAGAGGATATTGCTTGAAAAACACGAAAAAAAAGGAAGCAGGCTGATATTTGTGTGGCGAAAGAAAGGATGTGCCTTACCTGAGGATGATTCCATCGAAAAATGGTCGTTCGGAATCGTTACCAACGGCAAGCAAAACGAGAGGGTTATTCAAACTATAAGTATTATCGAAAAACAGAACATCCCATTGTATGAGGTGATGATTTGCGGCCCATCTTTCCCTTGTGATGATTCTCATGTTCGGTTTTTGGATGATTCCGATTTGTATCGGGATATCAGAATACCGATTACTTGCAAAAAGAACAGGTTGATTAAGGAAGCCAGATATAATAATCTCGTTTTATTGCACGACCGGATTCTTCTTACAGACGACTGGTTTGAAAAGATGCAGCGACACGGAAATTATTTTGATTGCTTGTCGATTCCGGTTTTCGAATACACATCGCGTAACAAACGAATGAATGACTGGTGTACTTTTACGCGCACATGCAATTACAATAAATTCCCCCATGGAAAACTCCAATATGATGAATGGTCTCCTGACGCTTATGTCAATGGAGGTGCGATGATTGTCAAGCGACATGTAATTATACGGACAATGTATGACGAATATATCAATTGGTGCGAACGGGAAGATGTGGATGTTTCGGAACGAATGTACATAGACGGGGTGCTAATCACAATGGATTCCTCGAATGCATTTTATTCGCATGCAGGGTACGGAACTATTATTAATGCTGTCGTCCATAAAGGCAGACCGATAATACACAATTCCATAATGGCCGGACTGTATAGAATTCTCAGCTACGGGAAATATGCAATAAATTATCTCTGTGGCCGGTTGTCTTTCATATGCTACTTAAGGGAAATGCGGAAAGAAGTTTGACATGAATAAAAAGAGGGTGATTTTCATAACGATTCATGCTGTTTCGAATTACGGATCCGTATTGCAAACATACGCCACGGATTATATCTTACGGCAACTCGGTGTGGAAGTTCAAATATTGAATTATATTCCCGAACGGGTTACATATCGCAGATTCCTTTGCAGACAATTGTCTAAATGGTGGCGGATACCGCTGATTCCCCTATCTTCTCTTTTCTTTGTGTTCAATCGTCGTATATACCAAGGTTTTTTGCAGCGGCATTGCAGGCTGTCTCCGCCATATTATTGCATGGATGATATCAAACGAGATATACCGTTGGCCGATGTATATGTTACCGGCAGCGATCAGGTTTGGAACAGCATCTATAATGGCGGTATCGATGAGATGTATTTCTTTTCATACCTTCCCGTCGGCAGTCGCATCATATCGTTTGCCTCTTCGTTCGGGAGGGAATCATTGCCGGAGCAGGAGCAATATGCCGTCGGCAAGTTTCTTCGTCGTTACAGCCGTCTCTCCGTCAGGGAACAAAGTGCAAAGACTTTGTTGGAAAATATGGGCTTTACCGATGTCGAATGGTTGCTCGACCCCACCCTTTTACTGGATAAGGACGCTTGGTATAGGCAGTTGATCAAACATCGGGTAATCAAACATCCATATCTGGTGGTTTACACTCCATACGATGCAGCCTCTAAAGAGGTGATTTACCGGACGGCCCGCAAAATCGCCCGTGTTCGCAGATTAAAAATAATTACGTTCAGTTGGTCCGGGTTGCCTGAATTACGGGCAGATCGGACACTTTCCTTTGCCGGTCCGCTTACGTTCTTGTCCGTGATGTATCATGCCGACTGTGTGGTGACGACCTCATTTCATGGCACGGCCTTTTCCATCAACTTCAACAGACAGTTCTGGGTTTACAAACCGGTACGTTTCTCCACACGATTGCACAGTATTCTGGAATTGACGGGTCTGACGCATCGTGTACTGCAGGATGTGATTCCCGATGAGATGATTGGTCGGGATATAGACTATTCGGAACCGAACCGGATCCTCCATGCCGAGCGTCGTAAATCCCGCGATTTTTTGGTACAGGCGTTGAAATAACGGATATATGTATTTGCAAAGTCTCGATAAAAGGGAATGTTGCGGATGCCGGGCATGCGAGCAAGTCTGCGTGCCGCAGGCAATCGTCATGGAAGCAGATGCAGAAGGGTTTCTGTATCCGAGAGTAGAAGCGGACCGCTGTGTGGGATGTGGGCGATGCGAAAAAGTTTGTGCCTATGCGAATCCACGATATACGGAAACACGTCCGAAAGTATATGCTGCCTATCTGCGAGATATCGGCCAGAGAACAATGAGCACAAGCGGAGGCGTGTTCTACGCGATTGCGAGGTCGGTTATTGCCGATGGAGGAATCGTCTTCGGCTCCGTGTTGGACGGAAACATGCAGGTGGCTCACAAGTCGGCATCCACGTTGGACGAACTGTCGTCCATGCGAGGTTCTAAATATGTCCAGAGTGACTTGCGGGATTCTTTTTCTGCGGTGAAGGCGTTCTTGGAAGAGGGAAGACAGGTATATTTTACGGGAACGCCGTGCCAGGTCGCCGGATTGTCGGCTTTTTTGGGAAAATCCTACGCAAATCTATTAACCTCGGATTTGGTGTGTCACGGAGTTCCGAGCCAAAGACTGTTTGATACGCATATTGCCTGGTTAGAGAAGAAATACAAGGGGAAAGTAGTCGATTACATGTTTCGCGATTACAAGCAGGGGGGGGGTTGCGAGACCGTGAAAATCACGGTCTCGCAAACCCCTGGAAGAATTATAACCCACCGTTTGCCATCGTATGAATTATCTCCGTATCTCTATTCTTTTATGCATTCGCTTACTTATCGCCCGGCATGTTACAATTGTCCATTTGCCGGTATTCCTCGTCAGGGCGATATTACGTTGGGGGACTATTGGGGCAGCGAACGTTTTCATCCGAAGATGGACAGTCGTCATGGAATATCTTTGGTGTTGGTGAACACGCCAGCAGGGAATATCGTATGGGAAAAGATCAGGCCGGAACTGCAATACGAAGTTTCCGATGCGGAAAATGCTGCGGCTCACAATGGGAACCTGGTTCATCCATCAATAGAGCCTCCGGAACGAAAAGGGATTTATGATAGGATTGTCCGTGAGGGATACGACCATGTGGCGAAAACCATATTCCGTTCTCCAAAATACTGTACAACTGTTCTGAAGGTATTCATATCTATGATTTTAGGGAAGCGTGTCGTGGGGTATCTGAAAAAATATTACATAAAGTATTGTAAATAAAAACATTGTTTTAATCAGACAGTGTGCGTTTATGCTTTTCTATATCATTTTCATTTTTTTATTAGTCGTTTTATTGGCGGAGTATAGAATAGGCGGACGGAAGAAACCATCGGTTCTCCTGTATATAGGATTCCTGTTTTTCTATGCGGTGCTGATTTTCAGGTTTGATGTCGGATGGGATTACCCTAATTATTATAAATCAGTTTACCCAACGCTTGGCGACCTGAGCCATAATGAACCCATTGGCAAATGTTTTTTTTATATAACGGATTTTTTTCACTTTCCCCCTCTTTTTTTTATGATAGTAGGGACGATATCCTGCTATTTCGTTTTCCGGACATTGCTTCAAAGTTCAGACAGTGTTCTGTTGGGATTGCTGACATTTCTGGCATTCTTCACGGGAATGATTTTCAGTGGTGTGCGCCAAGGCATGGCTTTGTCGGTCATCCTGTTCTCCTATCGGTATCTGACACAAGGGAAATGGCTGCAATATATCCTGATGTGCGTGTTGGCCGGATTGATGCACTATTCCGCATTTGTATGTCTTTTGTTTCCGTTCCTTTATAAATTCCTGTCATCGTCTTTTCGGTTGATCATGGTTCTCTCAATCCTGGTCATAGGCGGCAAGGTCATGTTGGCCGACATCATCGAACAAATCGGATATTATGAAGGTTACCTCACTAATACCGATCTGCAAGGCGGAACTATCCTGCCATTTGTTTATATCGCGGTATTATTGATTCTTTATATACTGGCCATGCTGCGTAAAGGAAACGAAAGCAATAAACGATTGATTCGTCTGGCCTTGATGGGTACGGCGTTTCCATTTTTGCTGGGAGGACATATCGGCACCCGTTTGTGCTATTATTTTATGATTTATATCTGCGTTTTCCTTCCCAATATAGCGACGCAATATCGGACAGGAATGCGTATCTGTTTTGCAACTTGTTTAATCACGTTGTTTTTCGGCGTTTTGTATGTCGGGAAGATCAATCCCATAAAAAATCCTTATATGCCGTACCGTACCATATTTTCGGTGGATCTTGATCACCCGGTCTTCAAGCATGACGGTGTGAACTGAAAATTCCAATCAAAATAATTTCCAATGAAACTTATAATCAATGCCGATGACTGCGGGTACTCTTCAGTGGTAAACCGCAGGATCGAAGAAGAGATCTGGCACCATCGGATTACCAGCACGACGGTGATGGCCAACATGGATGATTTCGAGGGTGCTGTCCGTCTGTATGAGAAATACGGGAAGGACATCTCTTTCGGAGTCCACCTGAACATGACGGAGGGGAAACCGTTGCTGGACAGCGAAGAATTGCTGTCGGCGGGAGTCCTCAAAAAAGCTGCGGGGGGGTATTTTATTGAATGCCAGTAAATTCCATTACAGGTATATGCCCAGGCGTATCCGCAAGGAGATTTTCAGGGAGCTTGAGGCGCAAATGGTCAAGGTGATGGATGCCGGGATACGGATCTCCCATATCGACAGCCACCACCACATACACACCGGAACGTTCTTTCTGCCGATAGTGGTCGCTTTGGCAAAGAAATACCGGATCCGGAAGATCAGGAACATGAGGAATTACATGCCGTTGTCCCTCAGCCGCATGGGCCGCTCCTGCTGGACGGCATATCTGAAATGTCTGTATCCGGGAGTCGTCACCACCGACCGGTTCACCTCGTATGAAGAGTTCCTGTCCCGTGCGGAATCGGTTTCCATGCGCAAGGATGCGACCCTCGAGCTGATGTGCCATCCGGGAGGGGTGTTTCCCGATGAAGAGAAGCTGATGGTCGAGCGGAATGTAACATCATGGCCATCGGTGAAGTGCATTAACTATAACCATCTTTGAACGGACAATCATTATGAATCCGAAAATCGAATATCTCTATTACGATTTGGAGGAAGACCCGGTTACCCGAAGCCGATATATGTCATTCCTTCGCGAATACTACGGAGATGCAGCTCCGTCCCGTCTGCAACGGGCCTTGTGGTATCGCGAAACGGGGGCGTACAGGCTGCTGCTGGGCATAAAAGACGGACAGCTTGTCGGTCAGACATCGGCGTATCGGGTCTCTGTGGTGATATCGGGAGCCTTGCGGTATATATGGTGGAGCGTGGATAGTTTTGTGCTAGAATCGCAGAGAGGACAGGGGTTCGGCAAGGGCTTGCAGAAGAGACTGCACGAGGATTTGGAAAATTTTTCCTCCGTTTCCTATTCCCGCCCGAATGGAATAATAAAACGGAAATGCGGAGCGGGAGAACTGGCCAGAGTGCCGTTCGTCTATCTTCCGGTGGATTCTTTCGCATCGCTGGTGCTGCGGATTTTTTTGCACCGGAAATTCCATAAGGAGATCCGCGTCCCGAGTTTGTTCAAGAACAAGTATTATCACGTCAACAAGCTGTTTGATTTCAGCAGGAAACGCTACATGGCTAGGGAAATCGATCTGAAGGACAGCCTCGACACGCTTGTCCCACTGATATCCGAATCCCTGAAAAGATATGATTTTTATGTGGTTCGCGACAAGGAGTATATGAAATGGAAATATCTGGAAAATCCCACCATCGGACGGTTCCATACGCTTGGATTCTATCCGGCGGATTCCGACAGGATGGCAGGCTGTCTCATTTTTTCCGAGCCTTTTGAGAAGCAGGTCTTTTCCGTATCTGCCACGGTGTCGGTCGTCCTCGACTGCTTTGTATTCGCAGAACCGAAAATCACTAAAAAGCGGATGGTTTTGGAGGCGATGGATTTCTTGCGGAAACGCAATCGGAAAATCGACGGCATGTTGTATATCGGAGAAACGGCCTATTTCCCGACATTGCGGTATCCGTACAGGGGACGCTCGTTCTTGAGCACGATTTCCGCCGGCGACATCCGGAATCCGTATTTGAGATATTCCGACCAGGATATGGAGCAGGTTGGAATATAATATTTGTGTAAGCATAAATGAAAAGAGTGTCAGTTATAATTCCGGTCTACAACGCGGAAAAATATCTGGATGAAAACCTATCGGCCCTGCATGAATTGGACGATGCCGGAATGGAGTTCATTGTCGTAAATGATGGCTCAACCGATTCGTCGTTGGATATATGTGCTTCGTATGCACGGAAGGATTCACGGTTTAGGGTCATATCCAAATCCAACGGAGGGGTGTCCGATGCGCGAAATGTGGGATTGGATGCGTCGGGTGGCGAATACATATTCTTCCTTGATAGCGATGATAAAATCTCCCCGGAGTTCGAAGAGTGTGTGAATGAGAGCATGAAGTCCGGTGTGGACTTTGTGTTTTTCAATCGGTATTTTTTGAAAGAGGAAAGAAAAGATCTCTGTTATAATATCAAGATGCCTGTTTTCCGGGAGATTGTACCAAACATCCTGTACGAGGTTCTTGATGTCTGTGCGATACTGGAACAGAAGTGTTTTCTGGGAGGAAGCGGAAGTGTATTACTGAAAAGGGAACTGATCGATAATGTAAGATTTGATGTCGATAGAAATTTGTTGGAAGATTATGATTTCTTCTTGAACATCATACACAGGGGAAAGTTTAAGATTCATTATTGCAACAGAATTGCTACCCTGATACAGGCAGATGCACCGAGCAGCCTGACGAAAAGGAAAATCCCTTTCCGTGAGCATATTTTTTTGGCAACGACCAATCCCTATCTGATTGCCAACAAGAAATTAGGCCGACAGCTTTTTTGGGTGGAGGCAAACTTCAATATGCAGAAATTCGGCTGGAGAGACCGTGTGAAATATGCCGGAATGATCGCATCAAAGTATAAGGATTTCATGGCTGTAAATAAGTTTTCCATCAGTTGCTGCTGCTTTTTGTTTGGAATTAATATAAACCGACAAAGACGGCGTTTGCAAGGGGGGGGGAATCAGTTGGTTATGAGGCTCTTCCCAACTCTCAAAGGAAAATATTGTATATAACATCATTCAGCCCTTTTAACTTATCTTCTGGAGGCAATCAAAGAAGTCATCATATTTGCCGGAGTCTTTGTGAAATGGGAAGTGTTGATGTCCTCTGTTATTCACATAAGGAAGAGAATGCAGATCAGATGGTAACTCTTCCGGCAAATTATTTAAGGACAATCATCAACAGGCGTACGGGACTCTATTATAAAATTCTCTTCGTTTTGAGAAGCATGTTTCGCATGGTTGCCGGAAGATGTTGTTACGAAAAGGACGGGGAATTGAGTGACTATGTGATTGATCTGCTTTCAAGGAAAGCATACGATTTGATACTGGTGCGCTATATGCAGACCCTCTATGCCGCAGGCTTGGAAAGAGTGCCGGAAGTTGTTGTTGACATAGATGATATTCCTTGGATGGCTTTCAATGCGTGTGTAACGTCATTGTATAAATGGCCGGTAAGTTGTATTTGCAAGTGGATGGAGTCCAACATCCGAACGCATTTTGCACGAGTTGTAGAACAGGGAAATCTATGTTTCGTATCCAATCAGGAGCAGATTACCTTTCCGCAACTTGTCTTTCTTCCCAATATACCGGCTGTAGGGCAAGTTGATGAATATCTGCCGTTTCAAAAGAAATGTAACATATTGCTGTTTGTCGGGCTGATGGGGTATTCTGCAAATTATAAATCCATAGACCATTTTGTTTCGGACATCTGGCCTCTCATAAAACGGCGTGTGCCTGATGCAGTCTTGAGAATTGCCGGCCGGGATTTGCCCGCGAAATATGAACATAAATGGAAAGATTGTCCGGGAGTACAGGTCTTGGGATTTGTAGATAAGATCAGTGATGAATATCTGCATGCGAAAGTATTCATCTCGCCTTTGACTATCGGTGGCGGAACCAATATTAAAATACTGGAGGCGATGAAATACGGATTACCTATTGTAGCGACTTCTTTTTCCGTGAGGGGATATAGCACATTTATACAGAATGGCGGAAACATATTGATTGCAGATGATGATGCGCCATTCGCGGAAAAATGTACTGAATTGCTGGAGAATGGGGAACTCAATGAACGCATATCCATAAAATCCAGATTGTCCGTTGATCACATATATTCATACGAGAATTTTAAAAAGATAATAATGACGCATATTTTCCAGAAAGATGGCGAACAAGAAATGGGGAGGGTACTATGAAAAATACATATCTGATCGTCGGAGCCGGACTGTTCGGAGCCGTGATGGCTTACCGCCTTCGGCGGAGCGGCCATAGATGTATAGTCATCGACAAACGCCCTCACACCGGCGGGAATGTCTATACCGAGCGCATCAACGGCATCGACGTACACAAATACGGTGCCCATATCTTCCATACGAGTGACCGGCGGGTTTGGGAGTTCGTGAACTCCTTCGCGGAGTTCAACCGATATACGAACTCTCCGGTTGCAAATCATAGGGGACGGCTCTATAATCTGCCGTTCAACATGAATACGTTCTATTAGATGTGGGGTGTCACGACTCCAGAGGCTGCACGGATGAAAATAGAGGAGCAGCGGTCGGAATGTGTGGAGACGATGCGCCAACAGGGTATCGTCGAACCCCGGAATCTCGAGGAGCAGGCGCTTTCACTGGTCGGACGGGACATCTACGAAATCCTGATCAAGGGATACACGGAGAAGCAATGGGGACGGTCGTGTATAGAATTGCCGGCTTTCATTATCAAGCGTCTGCCGGTCAGGTTCACATTCGACAACAACTATTTCAACGACCTTTATCAAGGCATCCCTGTCTGTGGATATACGGCATTGATAGAAAAGATGCTGGACGGGACGGAAGTCCGTTTGTCCACGGACTATTTCGAAAACCGGGAATACTTCGACAACTGTGCCGACAGGACCGTCTATACGGGAGAGATCGACCGTTATTTCGATTACCGTTTCGGACATCTGGACTACCGGACGGTGCGGTTCGAGACGGAGCTGCTGGAAGGCGTCCCGAATTATCAGGGGAACGCGGTGGTCAACTACACTTCATGCGATGTGCCCTACACGCGGATCATCGAACACAAGCACTTTGCATTCGGGACGCAGCCCGATACGGTAATATCCCGGGAGTATCCGCAGGAGTGGCATCCGGGTGACGAGCCCTACTATCCGGTAAATGACAGCCGCAACGGGGAGTTGTATGCAAGATACAGGGCGCTTGCGGATTCGCAGGAACGGGTGCTGTTCGGCGGCCGTCTGGCGGAATACCGCTATTATGACATGCATCAGGTCATCGCCTCGGCGCTTGACCTTGCCGACAGGCTGGAGAAAGGACAATAAACCGGACAAATATGAAGAAGGGACGAAACAGGCAAATGGCACTGCTGACGTTGTTTGCTATGGTACTTGTCGTGGCAGGACATAGTGATATTACACTTGAGTATATGGAGTCTTGGATATATCGATGGGCATACAGTTTCCACATGCCGCTATTCTTCTTCATTTCAGGATTTCTGTTCTGTCTGACGAACCCTGCGGAGCGTCTTGCGCGGACGACCTATGCGGCTTTTATGCTGAAAAAGGCAAAGCGGTTGCTTGTGCCGTTCCTGTTCGTCAACAGTTTCATTTTCATTGTCAAGGCCAGGTTTATCGGCGACGCATCAATGATGCAGCATCCGGTTGCATTCAGTTGGTCTTCTTTTGTGGACAGCACTTTCTTCCATCCCTTGGGCTTCATGTGGTTCTTGCCCGCATTGTTCATGATGTTCGCCATAATCTATGCGCCTTGGAAGAAGCTGCTGATTAAGAAAAACCTGACGGGGGGGGGAAATAGACTGATAATCATTCTATTGGCTTTAATTGTATTGTTTATGGCTATTGCTCCTCTGTGTTTGCGAATTTCCTTTTTCAAGATTTCAAGTGCAATAAATTATATGCCATACTTTCTATTGGGAATTTCCTATTGTGTGGAAAAGGAACGGGTTGATGCCTTCATATTGAAGTATCGTTATGTTCTGATTCCGATTTCCGGCATCTTGTCCATGTCCTTATTGACAACAGGCCGCGTGGCGGCGATATTGGGGATCGTATTTTCAATGGTTGCCGCCCGAATCCTTGCGGAACGGTTCGGGGAACGTATGCTGCATTGGAGCGGATTTGCGTACCAGGTGTTTCTTCTGTCCTATTTTCCGCAGATGTTCGTTCGGGGTTTCGTTGCGCATAATTGGTTCCCGGAAGCAAACCAATATGTGCTGTCATTTATATCGTTTATTATGGGGTTAGGTTTTCCGTTGTCGTTTTGCGAGACATTTACACGCATTCGTGGCAGGAGCCGGCTTTTGACTTGGTGCGGAAGATTAATCGGACTATAAAGAATCGTAATGCAATTAACTGATAATTATCTGAGTAATGGGAAAAAACGTACTCATTATTTCCTTTTTGCAGGCGTGGGGTATTATATTAGTAGTTATCGGACACTCTACAGAAGTGCCTGTCATTTACCCATGGATATACTCGTTCCATATGCCGCTCTTCATGTTCATCTCCGGTTACCTGTTGTGCCATGGGATTCGTGCGGGCGGTCTTACTTTCGAACAGAAGGTCTTATCCAGTGGATTCCTGCTGAAGAAAGTGCGGCGATTGCTCGTACCCTATGTGGCCATCAGCACCGCGGCGTTATTCCCTAAGGTCTTGCTTGGCCGCTTTGCGATGCGTCCTGTAAATTTTTCCTTCGGCGAATGGTGGCATATGTTGGTATATCCAGGGGACAATGTCATCATCTTCTTTTGGTTTTTACCCACTATATTCCTGATATTCAGTGTAGTACGAATCGGGGGGGGGTATTTGCACAAATTAGGAGTGCCGTTGTACATATGCCTTGCAACCTCATTGGTCTTTCACCTGTTCAACCCGTTGAAGGAGGTTCGCTTGCTGAACCTGTCCGGGGTTTTATCTTATCTGTTCTATTTCATATTGGGATATTGGACTTGCCGGAACGATGTGGCCGGTTTCTTCTCCCGTCGTCCGGCCACGTATCTGCTGGTGAGTATCATGCTGGACGCCATGTTTTTTGCCCTGCCTGACTTTTTTGGACGCGATGTGTTGCTATCCGTTGACGGGATTGCGTTGAGTATTGCTCTCGGGACTCTATATATCAGGTCCAATTGCCGGTTATTGGATCATTTATACGGGTCATCGTATGCCATTTACTTATTCTCATGGTTTCCGCAGGTGTTGTCGCGACAGGTACTTGTCTCGCTCACGGGAATCCCCCTATGGGTGGGGAGCGTTTTGGCGTTCATTACAGGGTTGTATCTTCCGTTACTGATCTACCGTTGGACATTGTCGCACAGTGAGACCCGGACGGGGAGAATCTTGGCTTTCGTCTCAGGAATGCAAGTGAACCGAAGATAAAAGTTGTTGCTTAAATAAATAATATTCAAATCAGTATAATCTATGGATAATCAACTCGTATCTATTATTACGCCTATGTACAAGAGTGCGGCATTCGTAGGTGAGACCATCGAATCTGTCCTGGCGCAGACCTACCGGGACTGGGAGATGATCATCGTGGACGACTGTTCCCCTGACGGTGGGGCGGGGATTTCCGTGGTAAGGAAATATGCGGAGCGGGATCCGCGGATCATCCTTATCGAGAGCAAGGAGAACAAGGGATCCTCGGGAGCACGCAACATTGCCCTTCGGGCCGCCCGGGGCCGATATGTCGCGTTCCTGGATTCGGACGACCTGTGGCATCCGGATTTTATAGAGAAACAACTCAAGTTCATGCAGGAGAAGAATGCCGGGATGGTATTTTCATCGCACCGGCGTATCGATGAAAACACGAGAGAAGAAATATTGCGTCCTTTTATCGTGCCGGAGAGAGTGAATTACAAGATGCTTCTGAGAGCCAATCCCATGGCACCGTCAACGGTAATGTATGACGGGAAAAAATGCAGGAAATTATTTTTCAATGAAGACTGGAAAAGTATGCGCGATGACTACATCTATTTGCTGGCAATGCTCAAAGAAATAGATTGGGCATACGGGACCAAGGAATTACTTGTTGATTGCCGATTACGTAAGTCATCAGTTACGAGGAATAAAAGAACGGTTATATATCCGCAATGGCGGGTATTGCGGGAGGTGGAGAAAGTCCCTTTTTTCAAAAGCATTTATTGCATGTGTTGCTGGGCGGTCATTTCCTATTTCAAATTCAGGAAATGACATGTTCCATTCGGCAGAATCCAATTTTGTGTATCATATATCGAATGAATCAAAAAAGTTATGGAATTAAAAGAGTTCATTGAAAAATTCGCGTCGCAGTTCGAGGATACGGATGCGAGCGAGATCAAGGCGGGAACGGAATTCCGCGCGTTGGACGAATGGTCATCGCTGCTGGCCCTGTCGGTCATCGCGATGGCGGACGAAGAGTATGGCGTGTCGTTGAATGGCAATGACATGCGCGGAGCCCGGACGGTCGAGGATCTGTACAACATCGTAAAGAAGCGTGCCGATGTATAATCCTTTTTCTCTTGAAGGCAAGACAGTCCTGATTACCGGCGCTTCGTCCGGAATCGGGCGGGCGATGGCAATCGAGTGCTCCAGGATGGGTGCCAGAACGATCATCACGGGCCGCAACGCCGGAAGATTGCGGGAGACCTTCGAAGCCCTTGAAGGGGCTGGACATCTGCAGGTCGTCGCAGACCTGACCGATGAGGGGCAGGTGTCCGGCCTCGTGTCGGAGTTGCCGCAACTCAACGGCATCGTCCACAATGCGGGCGTGGGGGACCGCACGCCCTGCAAAATGATCCGAAAGGAGAGGCTGGATTTCGTGATGGGGACTAACTTTTCCGCACCGGTGCTATTGCAGATGGCGTTGATGCGGGCGAAGAAGATAGAGCGCGGGGCGAGCATCGTGTTCATGGCATCACGGGCCCCATACGCGCCCGTCAACGGGAACGCCCTCTATACGGCGGCGAAGGCGGGGCTGCTCGGCTACGCGAAGGTACTCGGTCTGGAGGTTGCGCCGCAGAAGATCCGTGTGAACTGCATCTGCCCGGCGATGGTGCTGACGGAACTTGCGATGCGGGACTTTGAGCATGTGGGTGCGGACTACCGTCAGGACGAACAGCTCTACCCGCTGAAACGTTACGGAAAACCGGAGGAAATCGCCTACCTCGCGATCTATTTACTGTCGGACGCAAGTGCTTGGATGACAGGGAGCCGGATAGATATCACCGGGGGGGGGAATTTACGCTAGTGGGTTCCAAATGAAAACGATATGACCGTGATAATTTTATGGCAACGATAAAATACAGAGAAGTAGGCATTCGGGCCATGTCGGCGTGCGTGCCGCGACCGGTAGCCTACAACCGGAACCTGACAACCTTGATGAGCGAGGAGGAGGTTGTCAAGATGGTCGAGTCAGTCGGCATCGAGGAGCGCCGTGTCTGTCCTGCCGAAGTCTGTGCCTCGGATTTGTGTTTCAAGGCGGCGCGGCAGCTAATGGCGGAAAATGGCATCGATCCCGAGAGCATAGACATGCTGCTGTTCATGAGCCAGTGTCCGGATTACAGGATTCCCGCGACTTCGTGTATATTGCAGCATCGTCTGGGGCTTCCGAAAAGCACGGCTTGCATGGATCTGTCCCTTGGCTGCTCGGGTTATGTCTATGCCCTGTCCGCGGCTTTCGCCTATGCGTCTATGCCCGACATTGACCGCATTCTGCTGTGCGACGGGGAAACGCTGACCAAGTGCGTAAATCCCCGGGACAAGGTGAATGTCCCCCTGTACGGCGATGCGGGCACGGCAACGTTGATAGAGAAGGGAGATTTCGGAGAATCGGTGTTCGACCTGAATACGGATGGCAGCGGGGAGGATGCGGTGAAGATACCGGTTGGCGGATGCCGCCGTCCCTTTACTCCCGAAAGTTATGAAGAACGGGAGTGCGAGGACGGGAACCGCCGGTCGCCGCTCCAGATCTACATGGATGGTATGGATGTCTTCAATTTTGCCATCGGGGTTGCCCCGAAAGGGGTAAAGAACATTGTCAGGGAGGCCGGAATCGAATTGGGGGACATCGACCATCTGATCTTCCACCAGTCGAACCGGTTCATGACCGATTTTTTCGTCAAGCGCTTGAAAATCGACCCGTCCAAGGTGCACTATTCCATCGGGAAGTACGGGAACACGAGCAGCGCGTCGATTCCGCTGACGGTAGTGTCGGAACTGGGCGGTCGGAGCTATGACGGAGATCGTACCGTGATGTGCGGGTTCGGTGCCGGACTGAGTTGGGGTACGGCCTACATGCGGTTTTCCGGTTGCAGGATATCCACTGTAACTGAATATTGAAACCATGTTGCCTTATCTACGTTTCCATCATATCGGCATAGCTGTCCGAAATATGGAATATACTGTATGCCAATATATTATAGGGGGGGGGTATTTAAAAACTCCGACCGTGTTCGATCCCGTGCAGAACGTGAACATCTGTTTCTTGGAAAAGTCGGGGATGCCGCGTGTAGAACTGCTGGAGCCGGTCGATGAAGGGAGCCCCGTGACGAAGTATCTGCACAACAACGGGGTGACTCCCTATCATATATGTTACGAAGCCGACGACCTCGAACAAGCTGTGTCGGATTTGCGGAAGCGAAGATTCCTTGTCGTGGTAAAACCCGTGGAAGCCGTGGCCATAGACAACCGCAGAATATGTTTTCTCTATCATAAAGATGTCGGGCTGATCGAGTTAGTCGAAGCTAAAAAATCATGAGATGAAATACTTTGTTTTTCGCAACCATACCGTAGAATCTTTTTTCCCGGGTGGGGAATACGCGTTTTCGGGATACGATGACATTTCGGTGATACCCGATGATGCGGATGGATATATCTGGTGCTATCAGGTTCCCGTCCAATGCGATTTGGGAATTTTTGCCGACGAAATCCGCTCGTATGTCGAAAAGATGCGTTTTACGGCCGGCCGCATCACCGCCTCCAAACCGCTGCTGCTGTTCACGCTGTGCGATTGGAGTTCCGTACCGCTGACAGGCAACGACGCTCGTGCATCGCAGGCGGTCTCGGCATATAATGCCGCCATCGGGGAGTTGGTTCAGATTTATTCTAATGCGCGGAGGGTCGATTTCTCGACTTTCACCCGGAATTATACGGCATCGGACCTCATGGACTGGAAATACTGGTTTCTGTCCCAGATGCCCGTGAACCCGAAACTGGCGAAGGTTTTTCACCGGTGGTTCCAACGGCAGTTGGATCAGATTGCCCTCCGGCGCAGGAAATGCCTCGTGCTGGATCTGGACAACACGCTGTGGGGCGGTGTGCTGGGAGAAGACGGCATGGAAGGCATCCGCATCGGGGGCGACTATCCTGGTAAGGCGTTTCACTATTTTCAGGAAGCCCTGCTCGAATTGGGCAGAAGCGGAATCATCTTGACGGTGTGCAGCAAGAACAACGAGGCGGACGTGCTGGAGGCGTGGGAGCGGCATCCGGATATGATCTTGCGCAGGGAATACTTCGCGGCGTGGCGGATCAACTGGACAGACAAGGCGACGAACATCCGGGAAATCGCAAGAGAGTTGAACATCGGGCTGGACAGCATGGTATTCGTGGACGACAACCCGACCGAACGGGAACTGATAAGGCAGACATTGCCCATGGTGGGCGTACCGGAATTTCCGGCGCAGCCGTATGGGCTGCCGGCGTTCTTCGCAGAATTGGTGGAGGAATATTTCAAGGTGTACACCGTCACCGATGAGGATCGCCACAAGACGGAGCAGTACAAGGCAAATGCGCAACGGGCACAGGTGCAGGGCAGTTTCACGGACTTCGGGGCATTTCTGGAAAGCCTGCAGATGCGGCTGACCGTTGCGGAGGCGGATGCGTTCAGCATCCCCCGGATAGCACAGATGACGCAGAAGACGAACCAGTTCAACCTGACGACGCGCCGCTATACGGAGGCGGACATAAAGGGAAAGATGGAAGCGGACGCCCGCATTTATACGCTGTCGGTGTCCGACCGTTTCGGGGACAGCGGCATCACGGGGTGCATCATCATTGAGGACGGCGAGATCGACACGCTGCTGCTGAGCTGCCGGATATTGGGCAAGGGCATCGAGACGGCGTTCGTGCGGACGGTGCAGAACCGGCTGCTGGCGGAGGGAATTTCGCATCTGAAAGCGACCTACATCCCGACGGCCAAGAATGGACAGGTCACGGATTTCTACGACCGGTGCGGGTTCACCTTGACGGAAACTCTTCCCGACGGGACGAAGCATTATTTAACCGAGTGGAAAGTGTCTTTTGAAATCGAGCCTTATTATCAAATTATAGAAAAATAACCGAAAAAATGGAAGAGAAAATTTTGGCGATTTTCCGACAGGTGTTGGAGGTCGAAGATATTGACGCGACGTGTTCGCAGGCAACGTGCGGGGCTTGGGACTCGCTGCATCATCTGAATCTGGTGGTGGAATTGGAAGACGCATTCGGCGTTTCCTTCGAGCCGGAGGAAATCGCCGCGATGAAAAGTGTTTCTGATATCGAAAAATTGTTGAAAGCGAAAAGTACTTCATCTCAATAAAATCGCAGACATCACAATGGAATTCGTATGCAAGAAAACGACGGGACTGTCCGACGGGGAACTGCGGCAGATAACGGAGTTGTTCGAGGCCATATTCGGGAAAGAGCGTTCCGTGGAATTTATACTCCGGCAATACCGGAACAATGTGCTCGGATATTCCTGGCATTCGATGATCGTGGATAAAGGGAAGATTGTCGGCTTGAACAGTTACATTCCCGCCTTTTTCGAATACAAAGGGGAACGTTGGCTGTTCGCGGCGAGCGTGGACTCGATGGTGTCCAAGCCGTACCGTGATTTTTTCAATTATCAGGATATGGTCGTAAGCGCCTATGAATATATGCGCAAGGAGAACGTGGCTTTCGTATATGGATATCCGAACGACAATGCCTATCCTGTGGTGTCGCGGTCGAAATTGATGAAAGAGATCGGACAGATGCGGATATGGTGCCTGCCGTACCGTATCGGCGGACTGAAGCCCGGCCTCCGGTTTTTGAATCCTTTCTCACGGCTTTTTTCGTGTTTGTCCGTCTGGCTTGGCGGATGCTTCGCCTCGTTGAAAGAGCATCGTTTTCTGATAAACAAGGACTTGAATACATTCAACAAGACCCGGTATCTGCGGGCGGATGGGGGATATGAGAGGATTGGGGACGACCGGGAAGGATTCGTGTACAAGGTGATGCCGTATGAGGGCATCCGCACGGCGTTTCTGATAGACGTGTTCCCGAAGTCGCCGGCGATGTTCCACCGGGCGGTAAGGCACATCCTGAAATATGAAGAGCAACGTTTCGACCTCATGTTGTATGTAGGCTGGCTTCCGTTCGGCAACACGGGCCTGCTGAAAGTCCCCATCCGGTTCGAGCCCAAGAAATTTCATTTTACCGGTAAGGCTCTGAATCCGGAATTGAATACCGATGAACTGTTCCATATCGAAAACTGGGACACGAACCTGTCTAATTACGACTTAATCTGACACAATGAACATACTGACTTTCGACATCGAGGAGTGGTATCATCTGGATACATGCTCCACGGAAAAGGATTGGATGGGGTATCAGCCCCGTATAGATTTGTATCTGCCCCGAGTACTGGATCTTCTGGATGAAAAAAGCATCAAATCGACTTTCTTCTGTCTGGGATGGATTGCCCGGCAGTTTCCGGATGTATTGAAACGGATCCAAGCCCGCGGTCATGAGATAGGATGCCATACGGATAAACATTTGTTTGTGCGGGAAATGGGTTCGGGGAAATTCAGGGATGATCTGCGGCTGGCGTTGGCATCCATAGAAGACGTTACGGGTGAAAAAGTCCGCGCCTTCCGTGCTCCGGCCTTTTCGATCAGCTCAGACTCGACGTGGGCATTCGGGATACTGGCGGAAAACGGCATCGAAATCGATTGCTCGATATTCCCCGCATCGCGGGATTTCGGGGGCTTCCCCGCGTTCGGCTGTAGCCGCCCCTGCATCATCGAGTATAAGGGAATCCGGATGAAAGAGTTTCCGATCAATACGGCGAAAATTGCAGGTCATGAGATGGTGTATTGCGGTGGCGGTTATTTCCGTCTGTTCCCATATCGGTGGATCAAATATCTGTTGCACCGGGCCGATTACGCGATAAGTTATCTGCACATGAAGGATTTCGATAACGGGCAACCCCGGTTTTCTCATTTATCCTTGATGCGCAAATTCAAATCCTATTACGGTTTGACGGGAAGCTGGAACAAGTTTGTCCGGATGCTGAATGATTTTCAGTGGGTGGGGCTCCGGGAGGCGGATGCCGCAACGGATTGGAGCCACGCGCCGGTGATACGGTTTGACGGGTGATTGCCTACATATCCGGAATATCCTTATTGAGCAGGGAATCGAGACCGTAATTTGAACTGTGTCAGCAGAGAGAAAGAATAAAATATTTACACTATTGTCTCGTTAAGACTCATTGATAGAGAACAAGTTAGGATAATCATCCGAGTAAATGGGATTCTTGGATTTGTTAAACAATTGATTTATAGGCATTTTCTCAAACAGGGCGAAGCCAACAGTTTGGGAGATCATGTACAAGGATTGGTCGATCTTGTATTTTTTCTTGGCAAGTGCCGTAAGCAGAAAAGCGCAAAACGGCAGGTTATGTTAGGAAGCAGTCGGTCGAACGGTTTGTGTTCCATTGCCACACTTCCCATGAGAGTCAGCACGGAATCTTCATTGGGCATCGCCGTCCTCATCCTTGTCACACGGCGGAAGTCACGGTTCAGTCTCTCTATCCAGTTCGTGGTGTAGATCATTGACTGGATCTGGGGAGCGTAGTTCAGATAGGTCATGTACGCCTTGTAGTCTGCATTGTTGCGCATGATCTTGAAGGCGCGGTAGTCCTTGCCCCAGCGGTCGCACATCTCCTGCCATTTCTGCCACGCCATCTCAACAGTGTAATTACGCTGTCCGGTACGGAATATGTCCCGCAAGTCAGCAGCCAAAGCTCCGTTGTCATCGTGGTTGACCTTTGCGAACATGTTGCGTTTCAAGTGAGTCACACATCTCTGCAGCGGTGTGACGGGGAACTTTTCTCCGACCACCGTATCAAGGCCCTTGATTCCATCGGCAACGACAAGCCCGACTTTCTCCACGCCCCTGTCTTTTATGGAATCGAATATCCCACCCCAGCCCGTGGCGCTTTCAACAGGTATGTTGAATATGCCAAGCACTTCGTGTCTGCCTTCCTCCGTGACAGCCAATGCGACGTAGAAAGCCTCGCATGATACTGAGCGTTTGCGGTGTATCTTGATGTGCACGCAATCGACAAACAGAACCGGATAATAGCTTTCAAGCCCACGCTCAAGCCACTCGTTTACCTGTACCCGCACACATTCAACCATGCGGCTGATGCTTGACTTGGAATAGTGCTGACCGTAAATCTGGTCGAACACGTCCCCGACTTGTTCCTGTGTCAGCCCCTTGGTGTAGAGGGCGTCGGCAAGACGGTCACATTCCTCTTCCTGATCGCGCAGGATGGCCAGAATCTGCGGATGGAAGTTGCCATAACGGTCTCGCGGGATGCGAAACTCCAATTTCCTGCCTTGTCCATAGGTGTGACCCGGCCGATACCCATTGCCCTTATTGTCGGGATTGTCTCTCAGAAACTCACCCCGTTCCGCAACCATCATGCTCTCAAGCATGATTTCCATAAGGTCATGCAGACCATTCTCTTTCTCCGCATGCTTGCGCATGAGTTCGGAAATTTGTACTTTCGTCAAGTGCATAGTTTGTAAATTTTAGTTGTTTTCACTCCTAATTTACAAACTTCCGGGCTGACGCAAGGCGTCGGCCCTTTTTACGCCTTACTCAGACACACTTTTGGGGACAGTATCAGTAAGCCACCACGAATGTAGGTAAGCGTCCGAATAAATGCAACTACTATCAGTTTACTCCATGCTTTACCTTTGCATAAAAATTAGAATGTATAATGTATGTTGAGTAAAGAAGAAGTAGCGTTGATAGAAAGTTACAGAGAGGAAGCACATGTAAGTTTATCCTCAAGCCTTCGAGCATTCGGGATCAGTTCTCGTCAGTATTATCGGGCGAAACATAAGTATCAGGAAGAACAAGATGGCGCCCCGATCGGAGAATTTATCCAGTTAAGTCCGGAGAGAGGGAATGTATCGACTCCGCTCAAGCGTCGGCGGACGGTCAAAAGTACACCGACCTCAGCTGCCGGAGTCCCCAGCATGACAATCGAGTTTCATACCACCGATGGTAGTTCTCTATTGATCCAAGGGGTTGTAAGTCTCCGACATTTCGGCCTTCTGCTTGAAATCCTTCATCCCAGCACCCATGTTCAGTCTGAATGACAGTATGCGTTACTGGCTCTATAACGAGCCGACAGATATGCGCAAGAGCTACCACACGCTGAGCGGTCTGGTTCAAAACAAATTAGGGATGAGTGTGGACAGTGGGGATGTCTTCATCTTCGTCAACAAGAGCCGGAACCGTCTGAAGCTGCTTCACATGGAGCCCGGGGGTTTAGTCCTGTATTCAAAACTATTGGACGCAGGCCGTTTGCGAGTCCCCCGTCGTGAAGGTCTATCCACCACTATGGAATGGCGGGATCTGGTGGTGATGGTGGAGGGTATCCTCGAAAATCCGGACAGTCGTCTGCGTCGTCTGCGCCGCGTGAAAATCTATTGAAAAGATAGCAGAAAATCGGCTCTACGCTTGTGCATAAGGTCGATTTTTTGTATATTTACAATATGGAAAAGCGCCAGATGACACTCGAACAATACCATTCCCTCCAGCGCGAAAACGCTATGCTCAAAGCTCGCGTGTCCTGCCTCGAAGGGCAATTGGCATGGTATCGCAAACAACTCTTCGGCCGGAAAAGCGAGAAGCATCTGCCGCTGGATCCGGACGTGCTTCAGCAGAGCCTGTTCGGCGAAGAATTAAGCTCCGAGGAACAGCAGCGCGTCTCGACCGAGGTGGCCAAGGATCAGGCCGTCGTCGCCAGGCAGCTTCAGGCGGAGCGATCCAAACGAGCTGTGCGCAAGCCCATCGACACGAGCACACTGCGCGTGGAAGAAGAACATCTCTATCCGGAGCGCATCACAGCCGGAGAATATGTCGAGCTCGAACCCGAAACGACGGACACGCTTGTCCTCAAACCTGCCGAGGTCTATATCCATCGTATCGTGCGCCATAAATATGCGCTCAAATCGCATCTGCAGATCGCCCATCCGGAGCGCAAGGCTTTTGAAATCGCAGCGCTCCCGGCGGCTCCGCTTCACAAGTGTATGGCCTCGGCCTCGATTCTGAGCGACATCATCCTGCACAAGTATCTTTACCACATGCCCTTTTACCGGGTAATCCAAAAATACCGGGAACTGGGCCTTTCGCTCAGCGCCTCGACGCTCAACGACTGGTTCGCTGCTACATGCGAGAAACTCAAACCGCTGTACGACTGCCTGCGGGATGAAGTCCTGTCGAAAGACTATATACAGGTGGACGAGAGTACGGTGCCGATTATCGATAACGAGAAACATCGCACCGTAAAGGGCTACATGTGGTGCGTGCGCGATGCCGTGGCGGGGAATCTGTTCTTCCACTACGACATGGGCTCCCGCAGTGCCCGCACGGCCATGAAACTCCTGAAAGACTATCAGGGGGCGATCCAGAGCGACGGGTATAATGTCTACGACCGCTTCGAGGGGCTGCAAGGCAAGCTGATGCTCGGATGCTGGGCACATGCCCGACGCAAATTTACCGAAGCGCTCGAGGAGAACCGCACGCTGGCATCCGAGGCTCTCGTATACATCGGAAAACTCTACCAAATAGAACGGCAGGCCGATGAAGCGCTGCTGGACTGCGAACAGCGCCGGGACAAGCGCAAAAAGGAGGCATATCCGCTAATCATAACGTTTGAAAAATGGCTGGAACAAACCTATCGACAGGTACTCGACTCCAGCCGTATCGGGAAAGCCATAGCCTATACCTATGCCATCCTGCCTAAATTATCCCGCTATGTGCTGGACGGACGATATCGTATCGATAACAATCTCGTCGAAAATGCCATCAGACCTCTGGCCATCGGACGCAAAAATTATCTGTTTTGCGGCAACGATGCTGCTGCCCTAAGAGCCGCAATCGTATGCTCGCTGATCGGATGCTGCAAGGCCGCACAGGTCGATCCGAGGATATGGATGGAAGACATCCTCTCCAGAATGCCGCAATACGAACTCGGAAAGAAAGACTTCGCTGAACTGCTCCCTGAAAACTGGCGAAAAGCACACCTCACAAGTGCATTATAAACCTTTCCTTGCTGTCTTGACTGCGTAAGGACTGTCACTGGAATGTCACTACAACTACTGACATACTACTGACGGACACTATACTGTCTCTACCATGTCGCTACGCTAATGACATACTGATGACATGGCTGATGATACCCAAAACATGTAATTTACCGGATGCTTACAAAAAATGCGCCGTAACGCGACCAAATGTTTTCGCCCTCGGTTGTGCGTTACGGCGCGCTTTATGTTAGTACAGAGGTAAGAGGCCACAAAGATACGAAAACATTTTGAACACCATTTTATCAACCACTTAAAAACTGTTGTTTATGCTGAATGTCATGTGAGAAACAGCCGCAAAACCAGCCGATCGACGAGCTGGTGATCGTAAAGGAAACCTCCTCTCTCGGAAAGTTGCTTATCAAGAGCGTGTCGAAAGAGGAAGCAAAACGAATGATCGTCGAAAATCACTACTCGCACAAATGGAATGAGGGCGGGTTTGGTAAATACAATTTCGGAGTGTTCCGGGCGGAAGAACCCGACATGTGCCTCGGTGTGGCCGTTTACGGTTACCCAGCGGACGGTCGGGGACTTTTCCGTGAGAGCTTGCAAAGCGGATACTCGTTCCAACAATCGCTGGATATGCGCCTGAAGATCGGCATAGGCGCTCGTTTCAATCAGGATACAGTTCATAAGAAATAAATTTAAGTGTATTGAACATGGGTCCTGCAAGTTAATAGCACCCGAAACATTCTGCGCCCGATGTCCGATACAGACCGCTCCAGTCCGCAACAGACAGAAAGTCAGCAAATAGTCATTTGATTATTTGCAAAAAATTGCGTATATTTGTCGTAGAGTCTTTGACTTGATGAAGATTGACAGTAAAAATGAAGAACCTACGTTACTAAATCATTACCTATAAAATAATCATCGCCGTAACTTATTAAGTTACAGCGATGATTTTAAAAATCCCGGAGCTAAATAGGGGGTTCGGATATTGTAGAATAGAAAATACCGCGCTTTTCGGGGCGCGGTATTTTTTTCGCTCTCTCTGCAACCCTTTTTGTCGGGCTGCGGTTTGCGTTTTTGTCGATTGGCGTTTGCGCTTATTCCGGGCTGCGGTTCGCACTTCGCTTTGCGGTTTCCAGTCTGCGGTCCTCGCCTGCCTGCCGCGGTTTCGCTATCGGCCGGTCGCTGCTGCGGTATCGACGGTCAGGAACGGGACGCTCTCCGCGTCGGGAAGCACGGCGCGTTCGGTTGGGGTCTGCACGATCTCCTTATAGTGGGCCGAGAGATCCAGTTCGGCCCCTTCGCGGATCGTGAATGGGGCGATCGGTATGATTTTGCGTTCTTCCGCGGGGACTCCGTAATGTTCCGACACGATGCGCGAGAGGGTTATTTGCCGCTCGCCGAAGGTTTTGGTGATCTGCAGTTTTATCTTCCGGCGGGCGGGATCGACCGTCAGTCTGGCCCAGAATCCGGGGTAGTAGAGCGGCATGACGACCTTCTCGCGGCCTTTTACGACCGGCGCCAGCCGGAGCTCCTGCGCAGGGACGTGGTATGGTTCAGGCCCGCGCCTGCGAGCACGTCGGTCGAGAACCATACCACCGGAGCCGTCATGTAGGTCAGTTCGGCGGGATTCCACAGATTCTGGCACCAGCTCCAGCCCCGGCGCAGATTGACGAGCTGTATGTGGCGCATGATCTCCAGCGCGTCGTCGTAATACCCGGCCTGCATGGCGGCATAGGCCGTGTAGCTCTCCAGATAGAAGGGCCAGCACTGCGACCCCCGGTTGTCGATGCCGTGTCCCCGGCCGATGTCCCATACTTTGTTGGCGTAGTAATCAGGGGTCTTGGAGAGCGATATCTTGAACTGCGAGACGACCGACGCGCGGGTCATCGGCATCGGCACGACGTCGCCCCAGCCGCAGTAACGGCTTACGAACTGTCCGCCGAGCTGTCCGGTGAAAAGCAGGTCGTCGCGGCGGCCGGAGCCGTCCTTCTCGCAGCCGTAGGCGAAGAAGCGGCCGTTCCACAACATTCGGATCAGCTCTTTCTGCGTCCGTGCGTACTGCTCCTCGTAAGTCTTGACGCGTACTTCGTCGCCCATGGCCGCGGCGACCACGCGGGCGGCCTTGAGCGTGGCGAGGTAGATCGTCGCGCCGTAACTGTAGACGGGCGGATGGTGGAAGTCGTCGTAGGTGGTGCCGCCGATGGGAATTTCCAGCCCTTCGGGCATTAGCGAACGCAGGAACTCCATGCCGTTGTACACCCGTCCGGCGTAACGCCGCAGGTACTCCATGTCGCCCGTCTGCTCGTAATCCTTTGCGAGCTGGATGATCCAGCCGCCCGTGTTGTCGATCATCCAGCCCTCTTCGGTCGGGATGCGTCCGCCGACGGTTCCCATGCCGAAGTAATAGTGGCCGATGAAGTGGGTGATGTTGCCGCGGGTCTGCTGGGCGTCGGCGAATATCATCATCTCCGAACGGTCCAGTTGGGTGAAGAATTTCTGGTAGAAGGGATGCGACGAAATACGCTGGTCCATGGTCCCCGCCAGTCCGCCCATGCCGCCTTCGTTGACGGTTACGTCTCCTTTCTTGTTGAGGATCATGTTGGTGTAGATGACGTACCCGCTGTTGATGAGTTTGAACTTATACCAGTCGGGCAGCGTGCTTTCCAACACGGGCCGCTGCCATTCGACGGTTTGTGCACAGAGTCTCTCGCGTTCGCAGGCCCCGTAACGCACCAAAGACGACAGTCCCGAAAAGAAATTGTGGAAATAGCGGCCGTAATCGCTGCCTCCGGCCCAGTAGAATTCGGGCGGATCGCTGCGGCGGTCCACTTTGAGTTCGGGGTAGTACCACGCCAGCATGAAGCGGAGCGTTTTCTTCTCGCCCGGTCGCAGTGTGGTTTTCAGGGCCACGGCGCTTCCGCACCGCTTCTCGCCCGGCGTCGAGAGCAGTGCGACGCCGTTGTCCGCCTTGTCGAATTCGCCGTTGCGGCGGAACGCCTCCCACGCCTTGTCGCCAGCGGCGAGGTCGTAGGCCGTGAGTGCCGAGAGCCGGGTCGTGGAGTCGGTCTGCGCCAGAACGGCCACTTCATCGACGTAATTCTGGAAATTGGCTCGTTTGGGTCGCAGCGGACCTGCCGCGAACTGCCGCACTCCGGCCATCGCGCCGCACTCCCGTCCGGGTGATCCGGCTGGCCGGCGGTGTGGCCAATTCGGAGGTTTGGGCGCAGATATTCGCCGACGTGATGCAGTGTCCGGTCGAGACCGTCGATGTCGGTGAGACCGGGACGATGGGCTGCGCCATGGCTGCGGCCGTCGGTGCGGGCGATTACCCCGATTTCGCTTCGGCGGCGGCTTCGATGGTGAAGGTCTGGCGCCGCGTGGAACCCGTGGCGGAGCATGCCGCGGCCTATGAACGGAAATATGCGCTGTACCGCTGCGCCGTCGAGTCGCTCGGACCCGTCTGGGAGCGGATGGCCGCATGGAAGGATAACGAATAAAAAACGGTAACGGCTTGTATGGCTAAAAGTTATTATCTGCTGGATTCCTACGAGGATAAGATATCCAACCCCTGCCAAGTCGGCGGGATCGAGTTGTCCGAATTGTGCGGCGGTCCCGGCGACGGAGTGCGGATCGCATGGTTCAATACGGGCAGCGGACTGCGTTTCAAGGTCGTCATCGACCGCGGAATGGACATTGCCGACGCTTTCATGAACCAGTTCGGGCTGGCGTGGATAAGCCGTCTCGGCGTTGCGGCTCCCGATATCTATGCACGGAGCGGCAACAGCTGGCTTTACGGGCTGGGCGGAGGCCTGCTCGTGACCTGCGGGCTGGACCATGTGGGACCTGCGGCCGACGGTCCGCGGGGTTCGTTTCCGCTTCACGGGCGTATCGGCATGCTTCCCGCGGTGCTGGAATCGGTGGTGCAGCCCGATCCCCTGCGGGGCGAATACGGAATGAGCATCTGCGGCCGTACGCTCCAGACCACGGCATTGGGCCATCATCTCGAAATCCGGCGCACGATCTCCGCGACGCTGGGCGCTTCGAAGATAATGGTCCGTGACAGCGTGACCAACCTCGGAAACAGACGCGCCCCTCACATGCTGCTTTACCACTGCAATTTCGGCTATCCGCTCGTGGACGACGGCACGCGGATAATCTGGAAGGGACGCTGGGTGTCGCGCGGCGGGCCGGGCGACGACTTTATCTTCAACGAAGCGAACGAGCAGGGATTCCGGCGGTGCCTGCCGCCGATTCCCGAACATGACGGCGACGGCGAAGCCGTGGCTTTCATCGACGTGGACGCCGACCGCCGCGGAACCGGCGAGTGCGGTCTTTACAACGACAACCTCGGACTCGGCGTCAAGATGAAATTCAAGAAGGGACAACTGCCGTGGCTGACCAACTGGCAGCATTTCGGCAAAAACGAATACGTCGTGGGACTGGAACCCGGAACGCATCCGCCCGTGGGCAGCGACCGCGCCCGGCAGGAGGGGACCATGCTCTACATCGAGCCGGGCGAGACCCGCTCCTATCAGCTCGACATGGAGATTCTATTGAACGATTAACACCAAACCAAAAAGCTATTTTATATGAAAATCAAACAGACATTCGAACAGGGCGGGGGCATCTTCTGCCTGATGCCGGTCTTCGTGCCGCGGCGTTTCAGCCGCGCAGGTTTCCGCCTGCGGCTCCACCCCGACGATTATTATGCGCTGGGAACCAAGCGCGGCTCGATCAAGGAACGCTGGTTTTCGTCGGTCATCCCCGCGATGAACGGTCCGCTGGCCCCCGCCGACGAGGGCATGAGCTACGTACTGCCTTTCGACGGCAATACGGCCGGTAAATTCACGCTGCGCGAGGCCGTGGACGTGCTCGGCCGCGATCTGGTCGGCGACGAGCTGATGACCCGCTACGGCGGCTGGCCGATGTATTCGAAATTTTTCGATTACGAAGTGCCGCTGTTCCACCACCTGCACTTGGGATTCGACGCGGCGGCGGCCGTCAGGCGTCTCGGCAAGCCGGAGGCTTATTACTTCCCGCCCGAAATGAACAATTATGCCGGAACTTTCCCGGCGACCTATTTCGGATTCGATCCCGACGTCAGCAAGGAGGAGGTGATGGAGCGTCTGATGATGTACGAGAAGGGCGACAACCGCATCACGGAGCTGTCGCGCGCCTACCGCATCCAGCTCGGAACCGGATGGTATACCCCTCCCGGAGTGATTCACGCGCCGGGCTCCTACCTGACCTACGAACCCCAGTGGAACAGCGACGTCAATTCGGTCTACGAAAATATCGCTTCGGGCGAGGTGTACGATTACGATTTTCTGGTCGAAAACTGCCCTGAGGACAAGAAACGCAATCTCGAATACGTCATGAGCCTGCTCGACTGGGAGAAGAACGTCGATCCGCATTACCGTAAGCACTATTTCCGTCCGCCGGTGGCGTGCCCGAATTCGGACGGCCGCTATGCCGAGAAGTGGGTGGCTTACGCCAACGACTATATCGCGGCCAAGGAGCTGACCGTACAGCCCGGACAGAAGGTGGTGGTGAGCGACGGCGCCGCCTACGGCTGCATCATCATTCAGGGACACGGCAGGTTCGGGGCTTACGATGCCGAGGCTTCCGTGATGCTGCGCTTCGGACAGCCCAGCAACGACGAATTCTTCGTCAGCGAAGCCGCCGCCAAGCAGGGCGTGGTGATCGAAAACCGCAGCCGTTTCCAGCCGATGGTGATTCTCAAGCACTTCGGCCCGAACCATCCCGATATGCCCCGAACGCTTTAGGCGGGCGCTGAGACAGGAGATGCCCGGAATTTTCCGGGCATCTTGTTTTTAACCGAAAAAAGAAAATGATGAACCTGAATTTGACGATTTCGATGCTGGCGGCGGGATGCCTGCTGGCAGGGTGTGCCGCACCGGCCGGCACGCGCGACGCCGACCGCGAGAAAACGGCGTTTCAGACCGGCAGGCCATGGAAGGATGTAACCGACAATCGCGCCGATGTGGCCATTATCTATGATACGAACGACGCTCCCGGCATGTCGTTCGAGGAGCGCGTGGAGTCGTGGCGGTCGAAGGGGTATAAGACCCATTTTATGACCGGTATCGCATGGGGAAGCTACCAAGATTATTTTACGGGCGAATGGGACGGGGTGAACCATCTGGACGAAGGGCAGGTCGTACAGGCGGGGGATACGCTCTGGCACGGGCACATGGTGCCCTATCTCGTGCCGACGGAGTCGTTTATCGCCTACATGCAGCAGGTGCATATCCGTCGGGTGATCGACGCCGGGATCGATGCGATCTATCTCGAAGAACCCGAATTCTGGGCCAGAGCGGGTTACAGCGGGGCGTTCAAGCGCGAATGGAAGAAGTATTACGGTTTCGACTGGCGTCCCCAGCACGAATCGCCGGAAAACACCTACCTTTCGAACAAGCTGAAATACCACCTCTATTACAACGCGCTGGACAAGGTCTTTACGTTCGCCAAGGAGTACGGACGGCAGAAGGGGATGGAGGTCCGCTGTTACGTGCCGACCCATTCGCTGGTCAATTATTCGTCGTGGGAGATCGTAAGCCCCGAAGCGAGTCTCGCCTCGCTGTCGTGCGTCGACGGCTATATCGCGCAGGTGTGGACCGGAACCTCGCGCACGCCGACCTTTTTCGACGGCGTGAGCCGCGAGCGCGTCTTCGAGAACGCCTATCTGGAGTACGGCTCCATGGAGTCGATGACCGAACCGACGGGCCGCAAACTCTTCTTCCTGACCGACCCTATCGAGGACTGGCCGCGCGACTGGGCCGATTACAGGGTCAACTATCAGGCGACCTTCACCGCGCAGCTGCTCTACCCCCGCATTGCCAATTACGAGGTGATGCCGTGGCCCGACCGCATTTACGAGGGGCTTTTCCTGAATCCCGCGTCCGGTGAACGGGAGCGCATATCGCGCGACTACTCGACGCAGATGCAGGTGATGATCGACGCGCTGGGGCGCATGCCGGTTTCGGACAACAAAGTCTCCGGTTCGGACGGTATCTGCGTGCTGATGTGCAATTCGCTGATGTTCCAGCGGGGCGTCGGGCACGAGGGGTACGACGATCCGCAGTTTTCGAACTTCTACGGCCAGACTTTCCCGCTCGTGAAGCGCGGCGTGCCCGTGAAGACCATCCATTTGGAAAATGCGGCCTATCCTGAGACGTGGAAGGAGGCGAAGGTGCTCGTGATGTCGTACGCCAATATGAAACCCATGGACTCCAAGGCGCATGAACATATCGCCGCATGGGTGCGCGGGGGCGGCAAGCTGCTCTTCTGCGGTACGGACGCCGACCCCTACCAGCGCGTTCAGGAGTGGTGGAATCGCGGCGGAAATGCTTACACTGCGCCGTCGCAGCATCTGTTCGGACTGCTCGGCATGCCGCTCGACGCGCCGGCGGGCGAGTATGCGTGCGGGAAGGGCTTCGTGACGGTGATCCGCCGCGATCCGAAGGATTTCGTCCTCACGGCCGGCGGCGATGCGGAGTATCTTGCCGCCGTGCGCGGGCTTTACGGCAAGGGAAAGCACGCCGGGACGCTCGAATTCAAAAACCATTTCTACCTCGAACGGGGACCTTACGAGATCGTGGCCGTTGTCGATGAAAATGCGGATACGGAGCCTTTCGTGCTGGAAGGGAAATTCATCGACCTGTTCGATCCGGCGCTTCCGGTGCTGACGCGCCGTGCGGTGCTGCCCGGTACGCAGGCGCTGCTTTACAATCTGGACAAGGTCGCCGATCCCGGCCGGCCGCAGGTATTGGCGTGCGCCGCCTGCGTCGAGACCGAGCGGGTGGGGCGGAACCGCTACTCGTTCATGGTCAAAGGTCCTGCGCAGACGACCAACGTCATGCGGGTGCTGCTGCCCCGGAAGCCGGTTGCGACGGACGTGACCCGAAGCGACGGAACGCCCGTGGCCGATCCCGGTTTCGAGTGGGACGAGGAGTCGCGCACCTGCCTGCTGCGGTTCGAGAACGCGCCTGAGGGCGTGAACGTCGCACTCGGATTCTGAGGCGGAATAGGTTGCATTTTATCTGCTTGTCGAAAGAAAATCAATAACAGGAGGTCGTCGGACAGGGAGAATTCTTTGTCCGGCGACTTGCCAAAACCATATTAGAATAATGAAACGATTGAGTTTGATTTTAATTTTTCTGTCGATGTGCTGTATCGTGCAGGGCAGGGAGTATCATGTTTCCGTCAAGGGCGACGATAACAATACGGGTACGGCGGAAGCTCCGTTCAGGACGATAAACCGCGCCGTGTATTACGCATGGCCGGGTGATGTGATCACGGTGCATGCCGGCACCTACCGCGAATGGGTGGACCCGCTTCGCGGAGGTACTGACGACGCTAACCGGATCGTTTACCGGGCCGCGCCCGGAGAAAAAGTCGAGATCAAAGGCTCTGAAATAGTCACGGGCTGGACGAAAACGGAGGACGGCGTCTGGAAAGTCGTTATTCCGAATACGTTTTTCGGCGATTATAATCCTTACAAGGAGCTGCTGGGCGGCGACTGGTTCAACGATCACGGACGTATTCACCACATCGGCGAGGTTTTTCTCAACGGGAAGTCCCTCTATGAAAAGCTGTCGCACGAAGAGATCGTACATCCCCAAGCGGATAAGGGTATTCTCGATCCCGAAGGTTCGACCTATGTGTGGCGCTGCGAAGTCGATGAGCGCAATACGACCATCTGGGCGAATTTCCATAAATTCGATCCCAATAAGGAACTTGTTGAGATAACGACGCGGCATACCTGCTTCTATCCTTCGAAACAGGGTGTGGACTATCTTACGGTTTGCGGTTTCGAGTTCAGTCAGGCTGCCACGCAGTGGGGCGCTCCGACCGCCGAGCAGATCGGTATGGTTGCGACGCACTGGAACAAGGGGTGGATTATTGAAAACAACATTATTCACGATTCGAAATGCGCTGGAATCACGCTGGGCAAGGAGCGCTCTTCGGGACACAACACGTGGCTGTCCGATTTGTCGCTGGACGGATCGCTGCACTATATCGAAGTGATCTTCAATGCGCTGCGCTGTGGGTGGAGCAGGGACAATATCGGTTCTCATCTGGTCCGCAACAATACGATCTACAATTGCGAACAGGCGGGTATCTGCGGAAGCATGGGTGCGGCGTTCAGTGTCATCGAACACAATCACATCTACAACATCTATGTCAAGGGGCAGTATGACGGCGCCGAAATCGGCGGCATCAAATTCCACGGGGCTATCGACACGCAGATCAGACACAACCGGATTCACAACACTTGGAGGTCCGTATGGCTCGACTGGATGACGCAGGGGACGCGGGTTTCGAAGAACCTGTTCTACGACAATGTCGGCGAGGATATTTTTATGGAGGTGAATCACGGCCCTTATCTGATTGACAACAATATATTCGGCTCGTATGTCGGGGTGCTCGATATTTCGCAGGGCGGGGCTTATGTCCACAACCTGCTGATCGGACGGCTGCTCGTGGCCAACGACCGTGGGCGCTATACGCCTTACCATCTGCCTCATTCGACCGAGGTGGCGGGATTGTCGATCGTACCGGGCGGCGACGACCGGTATTACAACAACCTCTTTCTGCACGGAAAGCACAAGAAAACGGAGGAGAATTACCGGTACGGCCTTTCGGAATATAATGCCGCCGCGTATCCGATGTTCGTCAGCGGCAATGTCTATTACAAGTACAATAAACCTTATGACAAAGAGGAAAACAACCGCGTTTTGCCGGATTTCGATCCCGACGCCGTTATCGAAGACGAGGGTGAGCATGTCTATCTTTCGTTCTCGGTGGAAGGGCTGGACGATTTTCAGATTCAGCTGATAACCACGGAGCTGCTCGGAAAGGCCAAACTGTCGAAGCAGGCTTACGAGCAGCCCGACGGAACGCCCATTGTTTTCGACAGCGACTATTTCGGCAATAAACGTACGGATAATCCCGCGCCGGGTCCTTTCAGCGAGATCAGGGAAGGACGGCAGCGAATCCGGGTCTGGTAGGGCATATGCGGACTGAATGCAGGTGCGCCGTGGTTCCGGCACCGGCCTGCGACCGCTGTCTGTCCGCTTCCGGACGGCTTGCGGAGAAAACAGACACGCCCGGCAATGCAGTTGCCGGGCGTGTGCGTTTCCGCTATTGCGGGTCTTTATTCGTTCATGCCTTTGGGAATCAGTGTCGTGTCGGCCTGACGGGGCTTGTCGCCGACGTCCACGAGGTTGTCTTCCGAGACTCCGAGCGAACGGTAGTAGGTGTTCAGCTCCGCGACGACATCCTTGCGTCCGGCGTAGGTCGCCAGATAATAGATGTCGCCCAGCTGGTCGAGTTTCTCGTCGAGGATCGGCGATACCATGTCGCCCTGCGTTCCCTCGAAGCGTAGGTAGTACTCGATATATTCGATCAGCGTTTGGGCATACTCGCGCAGCAGGGCGTCGCCCTTGGCGGCGGCCTCTTCGACGCCCATCGCCGATGCGGCGTAATAGGCTTCGAGGAAGGGGTAAGTATTGGTGTCGGTGAAACGGATCTGCCACGTAGGCATCCTTTTGAGTCCGAGGTCGAGCAGCTCGACCGCCTCCTGCGCCCGGTTCTGCCGCAGCAGCTCCTTGGCGACCCGTGCGAAGGAGTCGCGTGCATGCGATGCGCTCAGGTTATACTGAATGAAGTAGTCGGCGTATACCCTCGGATCGGAGAGGTTGCCGTATCTGAAAGTGTCGCGCAGCAGCGGCGCCGCATAATCGGCGTCCACGCGCCCGATCTCCCACGGATTCTGCACCGGGGTGAGGATCGGCACGAAACGGTAGGCGTAGCCGTCGAACTGGAGGTAATCCATCAGTCCGAAATCCTGCAGGATGTAGACCTGCGTCATGTAGATAGGCCGTTTCCAGTCGAAGTTGGCCAGCATGTCGAGGATCATCAGCTGGTTCTTGTCGATCGAATTCTTGCGCAGGTTGATGTAAACCGTGTCCACCATCTTGTCGCGGTCCTTTTCGGCGACGATGCCCGATGCGATGGCGTTCTCCTTGTTCACCGGCAGCGCGATGCGCTTGGTCGGAATGTAGTCCACCATCGAACCGTCGGCCATCTTGATCTTGGAGTCCGGATGGTCGGTGCGGATGAAGTCCATCACCTCCTTGATATCGACGCTGCGGTTGACGCGGTCGTAGACCGGCACCCAGTCGTTTACGAAGGTGTATTTGCTCTTCGGCAGCGAGAAGGGCACGCCCGGCGCGTCGTTGGCCTTGGTCTTCATCTCGTCGATGTACCATTCGCCGCCCAGATAGGAGGTGTTCATGATGCGCACGTCGGGACGTACGCCGTAAACCTCCTGATTGTTCCACAGCGGGAAGGTGTCGTTGTCGCCGTAATTGAGGATGATCGAGTTGGGCAGCGTGGACATCAGGTAGTTCCAGCCGATGTCGCGTGCCATGTAGCGGTGCGAACGGTCGTGGTCGTCCCAGTTCTGTGCCGCGAGGATCGTCGGGACGACCATGCAGACCGCCGTCGCGGCGATGGCCGCGGTGACGTTTTTGCGCTTGGTGAGCCATGCGACGAGGTCGCGGACCGCCAGCACGCCGAAGCCGATCCAGATCGAGAACGCATAGAACGAACCCGCGTAGACGTAGTCGCGTTCGCGCGGCTCGCCCGGCGAGGTGTTGAAATAGAACACCAGCGCGATGCCCGTCATGATGAAGAGCCAAAGGACGATCGAGAAGTTGCGCTCGTCGCGGTTCAGCTGGTAGAGCAGGCCGATCAGTCCCAGCAGGAAGGGCAGGAAGTAATAGGTGTTGCGGCCCTTGTTTTCGGCGATTTCGCGGGGCAGGTCGTCCTGCGGGCCGAGGAATTTCTCGTCGATCCATTTGATGCCCGACAGCCAGTTGCCGTCGGTGATCTGCGTGCGTGTGGGCTGTATGTCGCTCTGGCGTCCCACGAAATTCCAGAGGAAGTAACGCCAGTACATGTACGACAGCTGGTAGTTGAAGAAGAAGTTGAGGTTCTCGGCGAACGTCGGCTCGACGATCGTGCGGTCCTCGTAACCGTCGTTGTAGAGTTTCTTGCGGCCGAAATCGACTACCTCGCCCCGTACGGGACGGCCCTGTTCGTCGCGGAGGATTTCACCCTTGTCGTCGCGCATGACGTCGGTTCGGGTGCGGTAGGCGCCCCACTGCTTGTACTCCTTCTCGCCTTTGCGGGCGTCCCACATGCGGGGGAAGAAGTGTACGAATTCGGGGGAGTGGGTGTAACCCGTGATGACTGAGGCGGGTTTGTATTTGCCGTCCTCGTCGAGGTAGTAGAACGATTTTTCCTTGTAGCCTTCGGGCGGCGCGGAGTAATAGGCACCCAGCAGCAGCGGACGGTCGCCGTACTGGTCGCGGTTGAGCATCGACAGCAGTGCGTGCGGGTTGTTGGGGTTGTTGCTGTTCATCGGCGGATTGGCCGCGGCGCGGATCGTCACCGAAGCGTACGACGAGAAGCCGACGAGCACCATTGTCGTCGAGAGCAGGATGATGTTCCAGACGACCTTGCCTTTGCGGTGGGTGTACCATGCGGCCCAGCCGCAGCCCAGAATCAGCGCCAGCGCGAAGAGCACGATGCCCGAATTGACGGGCAGGCCGAGCGTGTTGACGAAGAAGAGATCGACCAGCGCCCCGACGTAGACCGTATAGGGGATGATGATGTTGTTGATGAAGAGCAGGATGGCGCCCGCGATCAGCGTGGCGTAAACCGTGCCTTTGAAGGTCACCTTCTCCGTCTTGCGGAAATAGTAGATGAATACCAGCGCCGGAATGGTCAGCAGGTTGAGGATGTGCACGCCGATCGAAAGGCCCATCATATAGGCGATCAGCACGATCCAGCGCGACGAATGCGGTTCGTCGGCCTCCTCTTCCCATTTGAGCATCAGCCACACCACGAGCGCCGTGAACATCGACGAAAGGGCGTATACCTCGCCCTCGATGGCCGAGAACCAGAACGTGTCGGTGAAGGTGTAGGCCAGCGCTCCGACGATGCCTGCGCCGAGGACGGCCAGCGTGTTGGCCTGCGTCAGCTCACCGCCGCCGCGGGTCACCAGACGCCGTGCCAGATGGGTGATGGTCCAGAACAGGAACAGGATGCAGAACGCACTGGCGATGGAGTTCATGGCGTTTACGGCCACTCCCACGTAGTCGGGATTGCCGAAGGCGAACAGGGTCGCCAGCCGGGCCAGCATCATGAACAGCGGTGCACCGGGAGGGTGTCCGACTTCGAGTTTGTAGGAAGTTGCAATGAATTCCGAGCAGTCCCAGAGGCTCGAAACGGGTTCCATCGTCATCAGGTAGACCGCGGCGGCGATGGCGAAGACCGCCCAGCCGACGATGTTGTTCCAGCGTTTGAAGAATGTCATATTGTTTTCGGTATGTTCGCTTTGTTTCGTGCAAAAGTAATCATTTAACGGCGAAATCCAATCAATATTACCCGCCGAGGCGGAAAGTTTTTATTTTTAGGGCTTTTCGGCGGCCGGGCCGCGGGGGCTTCTGTTTCAGGCTCTCTGCCGGAGGCGGCAGGTGCTGCGCGGGCGGACGCCCGCCGTCGTTTCCGGTCGCGGCAGGGCCGCCGTGCGGCGAATGCGGCCGGTTGTTTTTGCCGCCTGATTTTTCGTTATGTTTCCGATTTTGTTTAATTTTAACGAATAATTGTCCGTCCATGAAAAAAACGCTCTCCGTTTTTCTGCTTTTCGCGGCCGCATGCGGCCGCGTCGAAGCTCCTGCGCCGCTCTTTCCGGTGCCGAATGCCCGCCAGCTCGCTTGGCAGCAGCTGGAAACCTACGCCTTCGTCCATTACGGGCTTAATACGTTCAACGACATGGAATGGGGGTACGGCGATACTCCGGCTTCGACGTTCGACCCTGCGGATCTGGATTGCGACCAGTGGGTGCGGACGTTCCGGGCCGCCGGGATGAAAGGCGTGATGCTCACGGCCAAGCACCACGACGGGTTCTGTCTCTGGCCTTCGGCCTATACCGAGTACAGCGTGAAGAACTCCCCGTGGCGCGGCGGCAAGGGGGATTTGGTGCGGGAGCTGTCAGATGCCTGCCGCAGGCACGGACTCAAGTTCGGCATCTATCTTTCGCCTTGGGACCGCAACCATCCGGAATACGGGCGGGAGGAGTATGTCGCTTATTTCCACAACCAGATGCGCGAACTGCTCACCGGCTACGGGCCGCTTTTCGAATACTGGTTCGACGGTGCGAACGGCGGCGACGGCTGGTACGGCGGTGCGGACGAGAAGCGCAGCATCGACGCCAAGACCTACTACGGTTACGAGCGGGCGCGCCGGACGATCAACGAACTGCAGCCCGAAGCGGTGATTTTCGGCGGCACGTGCGCCGACATCCGCTGGATAGGCAACGAAGAGGGCCGGGCCGGACAGACGAATTGGAGCATGGTAAAGGGCCGCGGCGATGAACGGCTCAATGATTTCACCTGCGGCGAGTCCGACGGCGATACATGGCTGCCGGGCGAGTGCGACGTCTCGATACGTCCGGGCTGGTTCTATCATCCGCGGGAAGACCACCAGCTCAAAAGTCTCTCGCGGCTGATCGACATCTATTATGAAAGCGTGGGGCGCAACGCCAATCTGCTGCTCAATTTTCCGGTCGATCGCTCCGGCCGCATTGCCCCTGCGGATTCCGCGCGTATCATGGAGTGGCGCCGTGCGCTCGATGCGGAGTTCGCGCACGACCTTTTCGGCGAAGCCCAAGCGACGGCCGACAACGTGCGGGGCGGGGCGCGCCGGTTCTCCGCGGCGAAAGCCGTCGACGGCAGGGCCGATACTTACTGGGCTACCGACGACGGCGTGACGGCGGCGACGCTCTCGCTGCAGTTTGAGCGGCCGCGCCGTGTGAACCGCATTTTGCTTCAGGAATATATTCCGCTCGGACAGCGCGTCGGACGCTTTGCCGTCGAATGGCTCGACGGCGATACGTGGCGGCCCGTCGAAACCGCGGAGGAAATGACGACGATCGGATACAAGCGGATCATTCGTTTCGCAGGGGTCACGACTCCGGCGCTCCGCGTCCGTTTCGGGCAGGCCCGCGGTCCGCTCTGCATCTCCAATGTGGAAGCCTACGATGCGCCCGTGCTGCTCGAAGAGCCGCGCATCGTGCGCAACGGTGCGGGCGAGGTGACGCTCGCTGCGGGCGACACGCAGGCGGAGATCCGCTATACGCTGGACGGGACGGAGCCGGGGCCTTCTTCGGAGCTGTACGCGAAACCTTTTCCGATGACGGGCCGGGGCGTTGTCAAGGCGCTTGTCCGGGACCCGGAGGACGGTCGTATGAGCGCCGTGGCTTCGCGCGGGTTCGATATTCCCTGTGGGGCGTTTCGCGTGAAGGAGCTTCCGGACGAAGAGGCCGTCGGGCTTTTCGACGGCGATGTCTCGACTGCCGTCTATCTGCCCGCGGGCGTTGCGGGATTCTCCGCCGATACGGGGGAGGAGCGGACTTTCAGGGGATTTGCCTACACGCCCGACCAAAGTCGCTGGGCGAGCGGCGTGGTGACCCGCTACCGCGTGTCGGTCGACGGCCGTACGGCGGCGGAGGGCGAATTCTCGAATATCGTCAACAATCCGGTGGAGCAGGTCGTGGAATTCGAGCCGCTGCGCGGGCGTACCGTCCGGTTCGAGGCGCTGTCGCTCGCTGCGGGCGACCGTCCCGGCATCGCGGAATTTTCGGTTCTGACGGAATAGTCGATATGCGTGTGTCGGATGGACGGCGGTATCTTCGGGGCTGCCGTTCATTTGTTTGGGAACGGCGTGCGTGCGGCGTTTGCGGCGGTTTCCGGAGCCGGGCTTTATCCGGACGGGCCGGCCTGCCGTGCCGGTACGCCTGACGGTGTCTTCTGATTTGCAGATAATTGATTATCTTTGAGCTGGAAAATGGAGATGTTGTTATGAGAAGAGTTTGGATGGTGTTTGCAGCGGTTATGATTTGCTGGGGCGTGCAGGCCCAAGAGGGCTTCGACGCCAAGATGCGCCGGGCGGGGCTGGTGGATGTGCTGGCCGTGGATTCGACGCTGCGGGTGAAGCTGATGTACTCGGCCCCGGATAATTTCATGCGCCGCGACGTCTACGGCGATCTGGAAACCGCCTACCTGCTTCCGCATTTCGCGCGCAAGGTGGCTGCGGCGCAGCGGCTGCTGCGGGAGCGCCGTCCCGGATGGCGGCTCTTGGTGTGCGACGCCGCGCGTCCGGTCAGCGTGCAGCGGCAGATGTACGAGTTGGTCAAAGGTACGCCGAATCAGGTGTACGTCGCCGACGGAACGCGCGGCGGACGCCATAACTACGGCGTTGCGGTCGATGTGACGCTGCTCGACGAGACCGGCGCTCCGGTCGATATGGGAACTCCGGTCGATTTCTTCGGCGACGAGGCCCACACGGGCAACGAACCCGCGCTGGCGGCCGAGGGACGCATTTCGGCCGAAGCCTGCCGCAACCGCCAGCTGCTCGGAAGCGTGATGCGCGAAGCGGGGCTGGTGCCCTACCGCCGCGAGTGGTGGCATTACGAGGAGCCGATGGCGATGTCCGAAGTCCGGACCCGGTATAAGTTATTGGATTTCTGATCCGCGGAGGGCTGCTTTCGGCGCACTCCTCCGGATGACAAAAGGGCCGGTTGTCCGGCCCGGTTTCTGTTTTCGGCGCTTCCTTTTCAGGGACGCTTCCCCGCTCCGGGATGCTTCTCCTTTTCAGGGACGCTTTCCTTTTGCTGGGACACTTTGCTTTTCAGGAGCGCTGCCCTTCGGATTTCCGGTCGCTGCGTCTGCGGCGGTGCGGCCTGCGGCGGCCCGGTTCGCGGTTTTCGGACGCTTGTCCTCCGCCGTTTTGCGGTTGCGGAGCGTGTGCGCTCTGGGCCTGTCCTTCCCGTTTCGGGGCGTTTCGCCTGCGTCGGCGCGGCCCTTTTGCATTTCCGCTTTGTCCGGCCGGTGTCCGGCCGTCGGCGCCCTGCGCGGCCTGCTTCGGTGCGG
>ERZ780154.311-NODE-311-length-44138-cov-4.72874_pt1 | contig 44138 bp, 34 predicted proteins | sample MGYA00511568_ERZ780154 | MGnify/ENA primary metagenome ERZ780154 (study PRJEB29588, sample SAMEA2142525) | human gut metagenome | biome: human gut; feature: human-associated habitat; material: faeces | place: Denmark | collected 2008/2010 ...
GAAGGACTTCGAACGATTTTGGATTAATGCAAGGCGGCTTATTTCGGATGGTTACGATTCACCCGCACAAACGACAAAAATCCGGACACCCATCGGAGTTCCGGGGATTTTAATATCATCGCTGTAACTTAACAAGTTACGGCGATGATTATTTATAGGTAATGATTTAGTAACGCAGGTTCCTCATTTCTACGTTCAATCTTCATCAAGTCAAAGACTCTACGACAAATATACGCAATTTTTTGTAAATAATCAAATGACTATTTACTGACTTTCTGTCTGTTGCGGACTGGAGCGGTCAGTACCGGACATCGGGTGCAGAATGTTTCGGATGCTATTAACTTGCAGGACTCATGTTCAATACACTTAAATTTGTTTTTTATGAACTGTATCCTGATCGAAACGAGCGCCTATGCCGATCTTCAGGCGCATATCCAGCGATTGTTGGAACGAGTATCCGCCTTGCAAGCTCTCACGGAAAAATCCCCGACGGTCCGCTGGCTGACTACGGATGATGTCTGCAAGGCTTTGAGTATTACCAAACGTGCGTTGCAATATTATCGGTCTTGCGGTATCATACCCTACACAGCCATCGGAAACAAAGTCGTATTCCGGGAGGACGATGTCCGCCGTCTTCTGGAAAAGAACCTGATAAAAGCTGAATAGAACCATGTCCGAAGATATTATTACCCGCGACAGCAGCGAGTACAAAGAGCTGCGCCGCAATATCATCCGTGCGATCCAAGCCGTAGATATTTTAATCGACACTCATCGTCCGGCCATCGGAAGCGAGGTCTACCTCACCAGTGAGGAGGTTTGCAGTCTTTTCGGTCTGAGCAAGCGTTCCTTGCAGAATTACCGCGACAACCGCCAGATACCTTATACTTCCATCGGCGGCAAGATTCTTTATCCCCAGTCAGCGATCTATAAACTGTTGGAGAGCCATTACGTCAGAGCTCTCAGATGACGAACGGGCGGGAGGTCATACCTCCTGCCCGTCTTCGTATTCGATAAAGTTGCTGGGATGCACGACGCATATCCGTCCCTTCTGCATTCCGAAATCGATTCTGATCGGATATTTGTACAGCGGCAGATAATATTTGTGTCCGAATGATTTTCGGATGGCCTCTGCAGCAAGGAGTATTCCCGAATGTGCCGTTATCGGCCGTTCGTATTCCGGATATTCCCGCATGATCTCCAGACGGCATTTATTGATGTCGTCCAGCGTAAATACTTCTCCCCGGATGATGCGCAGCAGGCGCAAGGTAAGTTCGTATTCGCGGGACAGATTTCGACGTTGGTTGCTGTTTGCAGCCTCTTCCAACTCTTTCTTCAGCCGTTCGGCTTTTTCTTCGAATGTGGCCATATTTTAATAGTCTATTTTGTAACGATTCTGTTATCTGCAAGGGTTGGGTAAAAATCCGAGGACTTTGTCGTCATTCATCCTGGGGCAGAAAGTCCCGGACGTATTTCCTGGCCGTATAAATGTCGCGTTCGATTGTAAATCCGAACGGCAGACGAAGGGATGCCAGCTCGGAGAGCATCAGATAGCCCCACTCCCATTCGCATATGCAGCAATAACCGAATAGCCGCCAGTCGTCGCCTTCGCGTTCGGCTTCGGTGATGAGCCATGTTCCCGCACCGCAGGGGTTGAAATATTTGACGAGGACTTCGGCCTCCAATCCTTTCCCATCCTGCGAGCCGATGGGATGACTCTCGAATTTCGAGATGATCTCTTTTGTGAGCAATTTCATAGGAAATGATATTTAGACTGTCCGGAACGCCCGGACAGCAAGAGATACATAGTCACGGCAGGCGACAAAGACAAGGCTTCGGGCCTTGGCGTGTCGCCTGCCGTGGCTATCTTGCTGGCTGGGCGGACAGTCACGTATTATCTTGGTAGACTTGTTCACAGCAGGATAAATTCATATCTTTGTTATGCACCATTCCTAAATGCAGAACAGACGATGAACAGAATCATATTGATCGGAAACGGATTCGACTTGGCACATGGGCTGCCGACGAGTTATGCGGATTTTATTCGGGGCTACTATATTATTCAGAAACTAAAATTGCTGGAGGGGGAAAGCGAACTGAATGACGGTCTATGTTCTGCTGAAATATCCGATTCCGAGGATCAGCGAGCGATGCAACAGTTTCGTTGGCTTTTGAAGGACGGCATGTTCAAATTTACCCGAGGATGCGGAGAAAATACTCTTACAAAAAACTATGATCGATTCTTCGATAAGATATCTAAATATGAGAGTAAATTCTTTGAAGCGATAAACAAGGCTATCGAAACAAAAAACTGGGTAGATATAGAGAGTGAGTATTATTCATGGCTCAAAAAGCTTTATAAGCGAGATAAATGTGAATATACGAGCCCGGTTCTGCTCGATAAAGATCTGGAGATGATTAAAGCCTACTTAATTACTTATTTGAAAATCGTACAGCAGAAACATTTCCAGCCGGAACTAAAAAAAGAATGCATATATCAAACAATCTGTGAACCGTTCCATATCAATGACATTGCTTATGGGAACAGAAAGGAGTTCGACGAGTTTTTAACGGCCAGATTCGAATATTTAACCACGGAAAATGAAGCTGTGATCGACTGTTTCTTGCAGCAGTTCGGTCAATCGCATCTTTCTTGGCGGTCAGATATCGATCTGTACAAAGATTCCATCCGAGACCAGAATAAACAAGATGCATTGGATCTTTCGAAACATATTAAAAAGGTCAATGACAATAAAGGCGATGTTCCCGGCTGTTTCCTGCTCCCGGATCAAATTCTGCTTCTGAACTTCAACTACACGAGTACGGCCGATCTGTATGTTACGAAAGGCTCGGACTTCGAGATCAACCATATCCACGGGGAGTTGGATAACGATAAAAATCCGATTATCTTCGGCTACGGGGATGAGCTGGACGACGACTACAAGGAGATTGCCAAGTTGAATGACAATGACTATTTGAAGAACATCAAATCCATCCGCTATCTGGAGACGGACAACTACCGCCGGTTGCTCTCGTTCATAGATTCCGCACCGTTCCAAATTTATATCATGGGCCACTCGTGCGGCAATTCGGACCGCACGCTGCTCAATACGCTGTTCGAGCACAAGAATTGCGTTTCGATCAAGCCTTTCTACTATCAGAAGGACGACGGCAGCGACAACTATATCGAACTTATCCAAAATATCTCGCGCAACTTCAACGACATGCGCCTGATGCGGGACCGTGTCGTGAATAAATCCTATTGCCGGCCTCTCGTTCCGGCAGGATGTTGAATAGACGAGGTTGTGCCTAACAAGCCCCGAAAACGAAAACCACCCCTGTCAGAATAGGTTCTGACGGAGGTGGAAATGTTAAAATCAGGCTTGATAGACGCTCATTCTTATGGCTCCGGTTCCCAGTCGGGAATCTGTACCGAGTCCTGTATTTGAGGACATCGGATTATCTCCGCTTCCTCGTGTTCATATACATTGCAGCCCATGAAAAGCGAAGCTATGAGTATACCCCAGATCAAGGCAAGGATACAATACAGAACGGCATATTTGATTTTCTGTTTTTTCATAATAACTTATTGTTTTAAGAGTTCTGCGATTTCCGGATCGAGATTACCCCGATATTCCATGCGTTCGTCCAATCGACAGGCTTCGAGAAAATGCTCCCGTCCTTCTTCCTTGCGCCCCAACCGCGAGCAGGCAATGGCTTTCAGATACTCCACGACGGCATCCTTGGGCATCGAGGCCAATAGCTCCAATGCCCGCTCGTTGTGCTCCAGCGACAGATGCGCCACGACCGTGTTGCGGTCGTTGTAGTCGTTGAGAATATATAGTGCTTTTGCATACTTCCGTTTTTGCAACATCTCCACCCCGCGGGCATAGACCGTGTCCAGTTCCGTGGTATGGATCGTATCCTTGACCATCCCTTTGCGGCGCAGGTTGTAGCGGAAATTCACGGCCCGAAGCTGCGGATAGATCATCGAGCGGATATAGGCATAGTCTTTCGGGAAGCGCTGCCGGATGGCTTGTTCCCTCCGGTCGGGATTCTTTTCTGATGCAATTAGCGCAAAAATCGCCTCGCGGTTTTCAATGCTTTTGTCCGTGCGGATGCGCTGCGTCAGCTCCGGCCAGTCTTCGGCAATCCACCGCACGGTCAACAGCGTGTCGATCCCACGTCCGTAACGTTTCACAAGGTATTGTTTCAGCGCCTCAGCACGCCCCCGCGAAAGCCGGTCGTTGAAGGTATAACCGCCCTCCGGCGACGATGCAGCCGTCAGCGTGATGGTATCGACGTAAAACTCCTGCTGTTCGACGATTTGCCGTATCAGGCCGGTGATCTTATCCAACTGCTGCCGGTTGTCGCCCAGCGTATCGACCACGCGCGTATCGCCTACGAAGAACTGAATGTAGTTGCGATTCTGTACCGTCACATACTTGTCGATCACCTTGATCCGATAGCGCGGCATAGTATCGACGAAGGAAAGCATCGACGATACGATGTAACTCAACGTATCGGACGGCGGCAGACGGTAAGCGCTGTCGTCCACGGCCAAGACCTGCCCCTGAAGCGTGATGAGTAGTTTCTTCGATGTCTCGTCGGTCTTCACCTCTTGCGAATAATAGTAGGTGACGGCATTGCGGCTTTCGACGAGTGAGTCGAGGCGTGCATCCTTCGGATAGGGAAACTTCACGAAGCGGTTGAAGGCCGCCTCGCGTCCTACGGTGTCGGGCCGGAAGCGGTCGACATAGGTCTCGTACTGCCAGTAGTCGCGCTCCTGCAAGAGCGAGAAACGCCCGCCGCGGATTACCAGATCTTCGAGCGGTACCGATTCGTCGGGTTTATGCAGAACGGGAGTAATCACGACGCTGCGGCTTGTGCCTAATAATTGTCTGGGAAGCGTTACGATAAAATCGATTGTGACACGACCGTTGCGTTCGGGAATGGAACGCATCCGCGATACAACGGTCACCTGTTCGATCTGCAGCGACATCACGCGCTCGCCGTCCGCAAGCGTATCGACCGGCGCGAGAAAGAACATATTGCTGTCCCTTTGGAGCTTCACGACCTGCGGACGGTCGTCCACTTGGCGTTGCTGCCGATCGGCACGGGTCAGCTGCGCGAGCGAGGCCGTGGCCTGCCGCCGTTGAAGACGCCCGGCCACCGAGCAGCCGAACATCGTCCCGAGCATGATCAACAGCACGCCCGTCTGCAATAATTTCTTGTATCTCTTCATGGCTAAAAGAGATAAGAGAACGACACCTCCAGCCGCGAGGGCGCCAGCGTCCAGCGGCGGTAATGGTAGATATACTCGTCGTCCCAGTCCCAAACCGTGGGGTCGCGGCGCGTATCCTTCGTGCGGTACAGTCCTACGCCGGCTTCGAGGGTCACGAACCAGCGCTTCGAGAACATCCACGCATAGCCGTAGCTGATACCTATACCGTATGCCCGACCGTTGTAACGGCTCGTACGGCTGCCGAGGTCGTAGCCCACATAGGAAAGCTGCCCGCCGACGAAGTGTCCCACGAAAGATTCGTAGAGCCAGTAGCGGCTGCCTATTTGCACGGCATGGAAGTTCATCGAGAGCGACGAACTTTTCACGGGGTTCCAGTATCCGGAGGCTTCGACCGACCATTTGTCCGCGACCGCGACTTCCGCTCCGAGGTGGAGCGTTCCGGTAAGAGCCGCGAGGGCATCGGCCCTCACGGCGAAGATCTGCGCCGCAGCACCGTGGGGGCTGCCCCACAGTGCTACGAACAACAAGACCGTCGTGATGAATATCCGTTGCTTTTTCATCATCGTGTTTTCTGTTCGAGAGTTATTGCAGTTTATATTCGACCATTCCGTTCCGCGAGACCGGAGTGTCGGATGTCATCGTGTATTTCTCGATGGAAATATCGTAACGGCCTTGCAGGTCGAGATAGACATAGCCCGTACCCCGTGAGCGCTCGGCTTCGAAAGAGACATCGAACGTATAATCGCGCGTGGTCGTATAACCGCCCGAATAGACGATCTTCACGGTGGCGGTGACCGTCAGCGTCAGGTCCTCGCTGACCGGATAGGAGGATTCCATCGTGATATAGAGCGCTCCGGCCGACCGTGTGAAATCGAGCGTGAAATCCGCGACGGTTTTTATTCCTTTCACCGAAGATTCGAAAGAGGTGCTGTTCCCCTGCTCGTCGGTGATCGTGACGGTAAAAGGAATTTCGCCTACGGCTTCGGGTTTGAGCCGAAGTTCATAAGTGCCGTTACCCTCGTAGAGCGTCAATTCGGTCGTCGGAATATCCGCGCTGTAATGCCCCTGAAAGAACGTCAGGCCCTCGCCGCTCAAATGGGCCGTATACCGGCCCGTATATCCGGGCTGCGTCACAGTGAAAGTAACATAGGCCCTGTCCATTGCGGCCAACTCGTAGCCCTCCTGCGTAAAGGTCACGGCGAGTTCGGGTTTCTTGTAAACCGTCGTCAGCTCGCGCTCCATGCCGAATCCGTATCGGTCGGTGACGACCAGCCGCAGGCGCACGTCGCCGGGTACGTCCTGCGTATAGGCGATCTCGGCCGTCGCCGTGCCGCTGCCTGAGAGCAGCGGATAAGGTGTGCCTGCCGTGCGGCTCTCGCCGTTGATGGCGACCGTGCCCTGTCCCGCGTCGAGGAGGTAAGTAAGATAAAACTCATTGTCGGCGTCGTTCGTGGACACGAGCTCCAGCGTCGCCGTAGCGGATGCGCCGGGTGCGTAACGCTCGGCAAGGGGCGTGACGACGACTTCGGCCGTCGATACGCGCCAGTCCACGGTGTTCATGCCGAGGATGCGGGCGTCGATGTTGTAAACACGGTTGCGGACGATGTTGAAGTCCGTGGTGTTGTTCTCACCCGGATAGATGCGGTATGCGACTTTCACACCGTCGGCCTCGCCCTCGATGTAGATATAGGTCGCTTCCTCCGGTGCGACGGTCTGGTTTTTACCCTCCTGCGCCCCGATGCCCGCGACCGTCCCCTGCCGGTTCTCCAGCAGGTAATACGAAGCGCTGAAAGTCTGCCCGGGAGCTGCATCCGGAGTCGTGTCGGCCACGTCGCCGGATGTCGTGGCACGGCTTGGGGCAAAGAGCGACACGCTGCACGGGGCGTTGCATATCCGCACGGACTTTATTTCCAGTTCAGGGGCGAACTCCGCGGCTACGGTGCAGCTGAAATCGATCTTCGCCACGGCACGCACGAGCGTAACGTCGATGTGCATATCCCCGCGCACGGAAACGGTCTGCTCCGCGGACATGGGAAGCGGCCCGTCGGCCAGTGCATCGGGATCCCGGTCGAAGCGCAGCGACCGAACGTACTCCTGCGTCTGCCCGCCCATGTCGGCCCCCGCGTTGGCGACGGCGTAAAGCGCGTAGTCGCCTTCGGGAAGCTCCAGCACCACGCTGCGCTGCGATGAGAGGTACAGATGCCGGGCCGGGCCGCCGCTGGTGGGAAAGAGGTATAGGTTGATGTCGTCGATGCGGGTTTCGTCTGCGGACGTGCGGGTGCGGGCCTGGCCGGGGCTGAACGTCAGGGTTATGTGCCGCTTGGCCTGCCTTGACGGATTAGGCCCGATGTCCGAGTCCGAGCAGGCGGAGCAAAAAAGCAGCACGCAGACGGCTGTATAAAATATCTTTTTCATGGCTCTGATTCTATCGAATTTCTATTCCCGGATGCAGCGCACGGCATTGGCCTGGTATCGGAACTCCTTCGTCGTCCGCATGTCGGTCATCAGGTAGATCGAGGTGCAGGATACGCCGTCGAAAAAGACGGGTCCTTTGTCGAAATTCCAGAAATACGGCGTATTGGTGTAGACCTGTCCGTATGCTCCGACATCGGAGTAATTGTCACCACAGAGCGTTCCGCCCGCCGGATAACGGGCTGTGCGCATGTCGTCGTAGATGATCTCCACGTAGTAGGGCAACAGCTTGCGTACCGGTTCTATGCCCTCGAAATCGCAGGCGTCGGGAACTCTCCATCCCGGAGGGCAGGGGTCGTAGATGGTCTTTCGACAGACCTCGCTGATGTCGGTTCCCTGTCGGGTCGTGTTGCCCCAGAGGTTGTGATGGGGTTGCAGGAGCCAGTCGAGCACGTCCTCTTCAGGCTCTTCCACGTCGTAGTCGGCTTTATAGATGAAGGAGGTGGGATTCTTCACGGCCCAGTCCACCGTCATGACATCTGCCGGATCGCTGTTTTCGGGGTGGATTACCTCGTACCTGAAACGGTCGTGATAGACGAACGGTGCCGGAAGATTCGACGAGAAGGATGCCGGATACGGGAACGGGTCTTTGCGCCCCCACTGATAGTACAGTCCGCAGGCTGTGCTCTGCGTGTAGTCGGTTCCGATAGCCCCGAGGTTGCGGTCCATGAATACGGCTCCGGATGCGTAGGTCTGCGCGGAGCTGTCGGGATTGTAGCTCGCAACCCAGATGTGCCATGACCAGATGCAGTTGCCCCAGGCGTCGAACAGCCCGATAAGGGCGTTTCCCTGTCGGCTTCCGGTGCGGAAGCTGATTCTGCGACCGTCGTAGCTCAACGACGCGATGATGCTGTTGGCTTGCGTGCCGCTCTCCCAGATCAGACGCGCATAGGCTCCCGAAAGGGGCTGCGGCGTGATACCCAGTGTCGCGCAGCCGTTGCCCTGCACCGTCGCATCGAACGAGTAGTCGCAGAGCAGCTGCGGGGCGATGTAGCTGTTGGCGGTATTGCGTGCGTCGAGCTGTATTTCACCGGGCAGGAAAAGTGCGTAGACATGCCGTAAGGGAGCAGAGGGAATGAACACGTAAGATGGTTCGTCCGTAATCTTGTAGTCATATCCCGCATCCTGATACCAGCCGTCGAACGTGTAGCCTGCGGCGGGTTCTGCGGTCAGGGCGCAGGCTTCCATGCAAAGGACCGTAATGCGCTCGCCCATGCCTTCCGCTTTCCGCTCGTGGTGAAGTTCCCCTTCAACGATAATATTCCCGCCGCCTTCGGTGTGAATAATTGCGGCATTGGCCATGCGGTGTTCGAAATCATACGTCTGCGAAAATCCATAGGCGTCGGTCAGCGTGATACGGTAAGCCAGTAAAGAGTTTTCCTCCGTGTACCCCGGCATGTAATACTCCATTTCATAGGTGTTGTCGCCCATCATGTCGTACAGATCGAAATCATGGACCGCTCCGCTATTGCCGTAATCGAAGGTGAACCCGCTCAGGTCGCCGGACAGCAGCTCCAAACGTCCGCGGCTCGGGGCTGTGCCGTCGCGGCATTCCACCTCGACATGCAGATAGCGCGTGCCGTCCAACAGGCAGTAGCCGCCGTAGTCGTAATCGTCGAAATCGTCCCATACCCGAAGGGTGTAAGACGATATACGGGTGTCTACTTCATTATCACCCAAAATCGAGATGTCGAACCGGTAATGCACATTCGCCCGGACGTTGAAATCCGAGGTATTGTTCTCGCCGAGATAGACCGTGTAGGTCAGTATCTTGTCGCCGCGTTTGGCCCGAATCAGCAGGTACGAGGCATTCTCGGGGGCATTGTCTGCATTCTTAGCCCGCTGGTCGGTGATCGAGGGTACCGCTCCCTGCATGTTGGGCAGCAGATAACAGTCGCCTGCGGCCTGTTGTCCCGAAACCCGTCTTTCGGGACAGTCGGTATAGTCATCGGGGGCATCCGACGGCGATGCCGTAACGTCGAAGATCGACACCGTGCGCGGGACGGAGAGCAGCTGCACGGAAAGTAGCTCGATATCCGAGGGCTTAACTGTAATATCGTAGGATATTTTCGCCACGGCACGCTGTACCTCGACCGTGGGCAGCGAACCGCCCGAAGCCGGGATCGTAACGTCGCCATCCCACGCCATCGGCAGAGCGTCGTATGCGTCTTTATGCGTAACGGTAAAATCTTCCGATGTCGGACTTTCGCCCAAATCACGGTTCAGATTGGCGGCGATGCGCATTCGGTAGTTACCCGGCAGACATTCGAAACGCAGTGTCGCCGAGGTCTGGTAACGGTGCAGGACGACCTCGCCGTTATCGTCGTAAAGGTAGAAGTTCAGGTCGCGGATGGCGTATTCATCCGCGGAACGGGTTACGGAAAACATCCTTTCGGGCCGTACCGTCAGGCTGACGAAGGTTCCGCGGGGATTTGCACACGCTGTCCGATCCTCGGCGATACATCCCCACAGAAACAGGGCGGCAGTAAATATCAACAGATATTTTTTCATAGTCGGAAAAATCTGAAAAGGAATTGAAAACAGCCCCCGTCCCGGAGGACGGGAGCTGTCAAAACAAGAGGGCTATGCCCCCAGCTCGACACTCTGCGTAACGGGCGTCTCCCAGTCGGCGACCGTTACCGCCACGGCGCACTCCTGTCCCACGAGACCCGTGATATTGGCGGCGATGCGGTAGTAGCCGTTGCGCAGTATCTCGCCCGCGGCCCTGCCCGTCAACTCGACCGAATAGGTCACCTCCGAACGGTCGTCCGTGGTCGAACTGCTGCCATCCATATCGTATGTCGCTTCGATCTCCAGCAGTACGCGGCTGCCAGCGGCAAGCGTTCCGTTTTCGTAGATGTAGAACAAGGAGTTATACTTATCCGAAGCCGAAGCAGGAGTCTGCGTGTGGCTGAAAGTCATCGCTCCGGGCGTCGGTGTGCCGGCCACGACGAGCGACTGTGAGGCGGCTTTGGAGAGCTTGACGGAATTGATCGAGAGCGTACCGCTGTATTTCTCCGAGAAAGCCGCATCGACGGTCGTCTGAAGAGCGATCTTCGCCACAGTACGCTTGAGCGTGATGCCGACATTGGTCGTGGAGTTCACGGCCCCGACGGTCTTGGTCGTCGATCCCGACATCACGAAGCCCCCCGAACGCTTGGCTTTCGAGGATACTTCGGCGAAGGTGCCGTTATAATCCGCGGCGGACTTCTCCACGAGGGCCGTAAGGGCCGACTTGGTCTTGGCCGCCGAGGCGTCGTAGTTCGCTACGGCGTAGAACGAGCATTCGGTGCCGGCGGCGGATTTCGGAAGCGAGAAGGTCGCGGACTTGGCCGCGAGTTCCGACGAGGTGAAGTCCCGGCGGATGATAAGGTTGTCGGCGTCATCGAAAGCGAAGACCGAGAGCGTAGAGAGCGAGGATTCCCACGTCTCGGCTTTAGCCGAAGAGTCGAAGAAGGCGCGGGTATCGGCATCGTCAGCTCCGGTGAGCGTGATGGCGATCCGGGCGTCGTCCGCAGCTTCGGGAATGACGGGATCGGTTGTTTCGTCGGCTTTGTCGCACGAGGCGAACAGGGCGGCAGCCATGGCGGCCGCAGCAAAAAGAATCTTTTTCATGAGGTGATTAAGGAATTAAATGAATGAACTATTTACGCTTGTTGCGTTTTCGGTATTGCGGTTGTCGGGAATACGGAACGGGCGAAGGCTCCTTGCGCGCCGGACTGCGGTAACCGGGGACGCCGTTCTCGTCGATCCATCGGCGGATGTCGGTGCGGAGTTCTTCCCTGAGCTGCCGGAACTCCGGCCGCTCGGCGAAGTCGTCTTTCAGGTCGTATGTCCGGAAGATCGGGGCGCAGATGCGGGTGAGCTTCAGCGCGACCTCCTGCCGCTGGTTCTCGGGGATGGCCGGAAAGTCCGTCGCAAGGATCAGGTGGACGGTGTCGTACTTCGAGAAGAGCAGGCCCCGGAACAGCACCTTGTCAGCGGCACGGACTGCCGAATCGGTAGTGGCTCCTAACTCAACGCTTCGTGCGTAGCTTTCGAAGGCCAGACGGCTGCGTCGTTCGATCATCGCCCGGTGGAACTGACGCGGAGGATGGCGCACTTCGAGGAAATGCCGCAGGCGTTCCCGAAACCATTTTTCATCGGGGGTTTCCATCGCACGGGCGGATTAACGTTTGCGGCCGCGGCCCTGACCCTGATCCGGAGCCTGCTCCTGCGCTGTCTCGGCTTTATGCTCCTGCTTCGACTCCTGCTTTTCCTGCTCCTGACGGCGTTGCTGCGAGAAATCGTAGACCACGCTGTTCGAGCGGGGGTCGATACGCAGGATACAGGTCAGAGGCTTGCCGTTCTTGCCCAGAATGGGATGTTCCTTCTCCTTCGAGCAGTCCAGACCTTCGGGGCTCAACAGGGCTGTGCGCTGACGGTCATCGAGCTGCTTGTCGAGCTGCGGAGAGATATAGGGGCGGCTGAACTTGTAATCGGTCATCTTGTATTCGTTGGAAAGCACGTCGAAGCCCACTTTGCCCGAATAGGTAATGTCGCTGTTGCGCATGGCGCAGCCTTCGACGAAGACACGGCCGCCCAGGGCCAATTCGTTCTGCTGCGTGTCGTCCATACGCACGCCGTTGAAGTAGCGCAGTTCGGGGACATCGCGTTTCGGGATGGTGACAAGGCGGTTCGTCGCGGGATTCAGCGTGGCGAAGCACCACTCCTTCTCGCCCGTATGCGGGTTGGAAAGTTCGTACAGCCGGTCGGGAGTCTTCCCGGCCAACAACTGCTCCTTCTCGCTCGTGGAGAACATCATCCGGTACTCCTCGCGCTCGAACTCCGGGCGCGGAAGAGCGCTCGTCAGGCCGACCTGCACGTCGCCGTTCTGATCCTTATAGGGATGCAGGGCGAACTGTCCGACAATGGGCATATTGCCGATCTTGAGGTTCACGTCATGCAGTTCCGTACACGGAAGGCCGTGTTTCATCGCTTCCAGCTCCTTAGGCGTGACGATGATGCCCATCTCCTTCAACTCCTGAAGTTTAAGGTCCGAAGGATTGAACTTGACCTTTTCGAGCTGATAAGAGGTAACCGTATGCTCGTGCAGCGCCTTGAGTCCCTCCGGGTCTTTCGGGTTGTTGACGAGGTTGATGAGTTTCTGAGCAAGATCGCTGGCCTTGTCGGCAGCGACCTTGAGGAACCGGAACGACTGATTGCTCTCCACGGACTTGAAACCCTTGACGAAAGCCGCGGCAGCACTGTAATCGCGCAGGTCGTAAAAGGCCGGCTTGTTGGCCGTGAGCGGCTGTGTCGTAGTGACCTTATAACGGCCGTTCTGTTCGTCGAGTTTGGAAACCGCCTCTACGGCGCCGTTCTTCTCGTTGTAGAGAAGAAGTGTTTCCTTGTAGTTGGGATCGGCCTGTTCGGGTGCCGGAATCGGTTGTTGATTCTGATTTTCTTCGGACATAAAGCAAAATGTTTTTTAGTGAAACAAAAGGTTCATGCCGCGAAGATAAAGGCACCGGTTCTCGAACGGTGCCGATGTCCGCCCCTGTCCGCTCCAGTCCGCACCGAGGTAAAATTATAAGAAAAATACGACGGATTTCGTCGGAAGCAGAAAATAAAAAAGACCATGGAGGTGTGGCCCCACGGTCTTACCATTTAGGATTTTTTAGTTACTCTGATTTCACTTATCGTTGTCCAACACACGTCGATAAGTAAAGCGGCCCATCATGGGAGCCAAAGGCTCGCACAGCCGCTCAGAATGACTCCAACGACTGTCCAGCCTCAAGTCTTGATGAATTTTTTCATAAGGCTTAATTTTTTTCAATAAAAAGTATGAGGGGCTAACCCCGCCACACTATCTTTTTTCGTAGGACCCATCGCAGCATAACTATGATGAGCCATTACAAAAATAACGATTATTTTTTCTTTGGCAAAAGCTTCGCGAGTTTCGGGTCGGCCTCGATGCGCTGAATCTCCCGGCGGACGATCTCCACGACATCGGCCTTGACCCGGTAGTAGTTCTCGTTGACAATTTCCCCCATGTGATCCTCGCCGTCTTCTCCGATGAATGAAGAGATATCCGGGATAGGAACATAGGCCGCCGTTTCGGCCTTGACCTTTTCGTTGTCGATGACGATTTCGGCATGGAAAATCTTTTGAGGGATGGGCTCATCGAAATTGTCGGCCACAGACCCGACGAACATACCCTGCGTGAGGTTGGAAATCTTCGATGCCGGAATCAGTGTTTCCAGCTGCGTATTGGTCGAGGTCGTAACGTTCTCGTTAGAGACCGAGTGCGACTCACGCAGCTGGACGATCTTGCCGAAGCGCTCCGACAAGGTGCGGGCCGTATCGCCCACGACTTGTCCGGAGAAGATGTTGCCCACGGTGTTGATGATGACCTTCGCCTCCTTCTCCCCGTAGTCGCGCTCCAGCTGCGAAAAATCCTGAATGCCCAAGCAGACGGAAACTTTGTTCGAACGAGCCGTGGCGATCAGGTTATCCAGTCCCCGGACATAGATCGTCGGGAGCTCGTCGATGATGAGCGACGATTTCAATTTCCCCTTTTTATTGATAAGCCGAATAAGACGTGAATTGTAAAGCCCGAGCGCTGCGCCGTAGATGCTCTGACGGTCGGGGTTGTTGCCCATGCAGAGGATCTTCGGCTCCTCGGGATTGTTGATGTCGAGGGTGAAGTCGTCGCCGGTGAGCACCCAGTAGAGCTGCGGGGAGATCATCCGCGAAAGCGGAATCTTCACCGATGCCACCTGCCCCTGCAACTGGTCCTGCGCATTGCTTTTCCATGCGTCGACAAACGGCGAAAGGTAGTTTTCCAACTCCGGATAGGACGAAAGGATCGGGAAAATCTTCTCGAGAGGCTGGCACAGGAACTCGATGGCATGGGGAAAGGTGCAGTAACGGCCTCCATCGTAGATTTTCAGGTACCAGATAATCGCCGCGAGCAGGATGACGGCCGAATCGGTGAAGAAATCACCTTGTTTATCGACCCACGTCTTATTGAGGTTCAGAAGCGTGACGTAGGCGCTTTCATAGGCGTCCGAAATGTCGTCCATGAAGCGGGCGTCGATGGGATTGCAGCGGTTCGACTTGCGGGGATCGTCGAAGTTGATGACGCAGAACTTCGGTCTGACGCTGTATCTGTCCAGATGATGCAGCAGATGATTGTAGGCGATGCGGGTAAGGTCGTCGAACTTATAGTCGTAGACGAGCATCGAGAAGCCTTTCTCGATGTGCTGTTTGATATAGTTGTTCAGCACGGCGTAGCTCTTGCCCGAGCCGGGAGTTCCCAAAATCAGCGTCGCACGAAACGGATTGATGACATTGATCCATCCCTGCCGCCATTGGGATTTATAACGATAACGCGTAGGAAGGTTCACCGAATAATCATTGCCGAGGCAATGATTATTCGGTGAACTCTCGCTGAAGGATTATGAAAGAAACTTTCGTTTTCATCATTGAACGGATCGTCGGCAAGAGGCTGTTTCATCAGGCGCCGCAGCCAGACCCCGGCGGCCAGCAGGCAGAGATACCCCACAGCAAGGGTCGCAATATAGCTCCATGCCCGAAAGTCGGTTCCGGCTGGCAGCTCCAGCAGCATGCCGTTCAGAAAGAATAGCGGGAAGCCGAGGCTGACGGCTCCGGCGATATGTCGTCTGCCGACCTTGCCGTTACGGACGCTTTTCGTGCCGTAGCAGCCCAGGGCGAGGAACAAGAGGCAGCAGAGTTTGGTCGTTATGGGATGGGAGAACAGCAACGTCGTCCGCTGAATGCTCAGGAGGATGCAGTCGAAAGCCGTCCATGTCAGCCCGCACTCGGACAGCCATCCGTAGCAGAACCAGTAAATATGGAGAATAAGGAAAAATACGCCGAGGGCGCGGGCGAACTGTACGATATTTTCGAGTGCCCGCAAATCGTCTTCTTGTTGCATGGATTCAGGATTTTGAAAGGCGAAAGTAATCTTTCTTCACCTGAAATCCTGCCGATGTCCGCTCCTGTCCGACCCAGTCCGCCCGCATGAAAAATGCCCTTGCGGGGCGTCCGTTCAGCGGCGGCTGCACTCGATCAGGTGGTTGCGCAGAAGATCCAGAAAACGTGTCAGCCGCAACTTACGGTTTACGACGGCATGTCGGCACTGCTCCGGATTGTTGATCCGCACATTGAAGGACTTCGACAAAACATCGACAAGCGTCGGCAGATCGGCCGGAGAACCGTCGATGCGGCGCACGGCTCCGGAGATTTGCAGCGCTGCGATCAGTTCCATCAGATCCGTCGGGGTAAACTCCTTCGACAGATAAAGCGGGGATTTCGGGACTTCGACCGAGATCGGATCGGCGATGGACGGATAACGAAGCCGGGTGAAGACCAGGCGGATTTCGAAATTCGTCAGCAGAAGCGCCGATTCGAGTAGCGACGCCTGCGGAGATTCCTTCTCAACAATCCGCACTTGCAGCCGCATCAGGCGGGATTGGAAACGGGCAAGGTCATGCAACAGGTCGAGGGGCGGGCGGAGGGATCGAGCGGTAAGACTATGAAGCATATCGACGTAATCCTCATAGGCTGCATCGAGAGCATCCTGCTCCGGGGACAGCAGTCGTCGGTCGAGAACGGTTTCGAGCATTCCGATAAACGGAACTTTTTCCGGGTTCTTCATCGTTCGGGGCATATCGGGTTATTCGGTCGGTTTTCATGTGCGAAGATGGGAATTTCCTAAATGCGAAACAGCATATCCGGATATCCGCCCGGATATAAAAAGTCGAAAAAAATCATTCCTCCCTATTCAAGGAATAAAGCAATGCTTCGGTAAATTTCGTGCGATCCTTTTTGCGCTCCAGAACACGGCGTTTGACATCGGTCGGATCGCCGAGTTTGACATGCAACGTATCCTCGAAGACCCGAACGACCAGATTGAACGGAGCGGCTGTACCGTCGGCCAGCAGCAAAGGCTTCGGGGTCATCCGATCGAGCCCGCAAAGGATTTCCGAAACGCTGATCGCAGAATGCTCCTTCGACCAATAGAGCGGCGACTGAGGGGCGGACCCGGAGATGAAATACTGCGGATGTTCGAGGCGATAATACAACAATTCCTTTTCCATGCGGATAAATTCGATAGCCATGTCGATAAACCGATGCACATATGGCGGAGGCGAAATGGAAGGTTCGTGAGTTCGAAAAAGCAGAAACCGGAACTGGATTTGCGTATAATTCAACGTATGTAATGCCGACAGATAATCCGTATCATCGCAAAGGGCTGTAACGCAGCGGGCAAATTTCAAAAAGTAAGTTTGCAGCCTTTTTTCAGAAACAACTTTGCGATTCAGTGATTTTAAGATGGCTCGGAACAAAGAGGTATGCAACAATTTGTCCATCTATATTTGTCGTTTATTACAATGAATTAAATTGCATATATTGTATCTATGAGATAATTTTCTTACCTTTGTAAAACAGCGAATAGCTGTCGAATCCTGTCATCGACACCTGAAAATGCTACTTAAGACAAGATGGACAGGATGATAGGAGGAATCGTGCAAAAAACAGCACGGGCTTCTCCTATCGTTCATCGGGTTGTAGCATTCCTCAGGTGTCAATAGGTTAAGTCCGTGCTTTTATTTTATGCTATTTCATTATGGTTTAACCGAAAAGCATGATTTTGCCACAATAAATTTATAATTTATGCGTTTCATAAAGAAAATACCGGTTACGATTCATTAGAAGTGAATTTTCCAATACAAAAAGGCTTACAGATGCTCACATTCTGAATCGGTCAACATTCACATCCGGATATTTTCTTATTGCCGTTCGAATATTCTTCGAACGGCTTTTTTTATCCGAAAGTTAAAAACACCCGCACACCTCAAAAGATGTGCGGGTCGAAATCGGGTCGCTTACAGATGCTCGACCGATTCTAAACAGGCCAACAATACACCTTCAGAGAAGTTATTCGGCCGTAGCCTCGTCGTAGGTGATGGTGTACCCGCTGCTGACGAACGTCCAGTCCTGCGGACGATTGCCATTCTCGCAAGTAACGGTTTCGCCCCATGCTCCGTCGGCAATGGCGTTGAACAACGGCAGAGGATCGGATTCATTTCTCGTACGCAGATTGAAGTGCATAATCGAACCGTAACCGGCCTCGGTCAAATCATAGGCATAGTCGCCATATCTCGATACACTACTAATACTTCCCAGATTGATCGACATGGGTGCATAGTGCTCCTTGGTTACGCCGGCAACGCTGATGTTGGTGTTATACATGGCGAAATTGGAATAAACATAATCGAGTTTGGCACCTGCCGTTGCGTCGATTTGGCTGGACCCGCCCGTTTCGTACTGGAAGAGCGTAATCAACTTGCCGGCGGGCAGCTTGGCGCGCAGTTTGGTGATCAGATTGCCGAACGAACCGGGAACGGTGGTCACCGAGCCGCCGTACTCGTTGTCGAATCCGATACCATCGAGTCCGTACTTATTTACGGCATAGGCGAGAATCGTAGCGAGCTGGTCGGCCTGCGTGTCGTTCAGACTCGTGAAGTCGATGTTCTGCCAGTTGGGCAGGATGGTGAGCACGACTTTGATGCCCTTGGCCTGCAAACCGGCTACATAGGTGGCGGCACCGCCGTTCTCGAGCAGGTTGGTCATCTTGTCGTTGAGATAGAGGGTCGGACGTACCACGCCGCTGACCGTCTCCTTGTTGAGATTGGCGGCGAAGAACTCCACGATGTCGGCATAGGCCGAACCGTCGGAGAGCAGATAGTCGCCAGCATTGAGCGGGTTCACGTCGTTGGTTTCGACATAAATGGTGATCTTCGGAGTCTTGTCTCCGTAAGCGCGTGTCTTAACGACTGGCTCCTGCGCCTTGTCCATCGTCGGTTCTTCTGCCTGCTGGCAGGAAATCATCATACCGGCACCCACCACGAGGGCTGCCATCAGTTTCAAAGTCTTTTTCATAACATAAAAAATTGAAGGTTAGTGATAATTTTAGTTGCTCCGGTTAAAGAGCCATGAGAGGATAAAAGGGGAAGAACACAGATGTATTTTGTCGGCCGTTTTTTCAATTCCAGTCTTTCAGCCATTTGCCGTAACCCTGATTTCCGTCGGGTCGTGTCCATATTCTGTTCAACTCCAACATATAGGAGTATCCCTTTCTGGATCCCAACAAATACCTGTTTTCCGAATCCATGTAAGTGCAACATGTTGCAAATTGCCCGTCCCAGACCGTTTCGTAATTGTCCTGCAAATTGGTGTGCAAGTCATCGAAAACGATAATGTTGTTGGGTTTATAATTCGGTACCCAGTCGAGAAGGAATTCACATGCTACTTCTGTATCGATCGATTTGGCCGGATATATGGGGAAGTTGATGCAGCCGTACCGCTCCTTGGGCAGGTTGGCAATCGGCTTCTGCGTATAGTCGGATACATACTCCAGTTCGGGATGCCACGGGTCGAGCAACTCCGGGGCTTTGTTGTAGTTGTTGTTATAGCCCGACCATGCGTAGTCGATGTAATCGCCGACGGCGATGCCGCCCGTCGCCTCCGTATTCCAGAAAGTAGCGGTCGGCTCCTCGTAAACCGTGACCGTCAGCAGTTTTTCCTCGCCGAGGGCCTCGCGCAACGCCTTGATGAGTTTGGGATAGGAAGTCGTATTCACGGCCGGCATACCCTCTTTGCCGTAGCCGGAATTTCGATCCCAGAGATTCACCCCATCAAGCTCGAATTGCTCGATAACGGTCTTGACCTGCGCGGCGAAGTCTTCGATTTGAGCATCGGTGAGGTTGCAGAACCCGAGTCCCTTGCCTCCGCCTTCGATGCTGATGCATACCTTGCGTCCGTGTTCCTGCAACGGACGGATATATTTCGTTGATTGATTGAGCACACAGGTCATGTCGGACCCGAGGTCGAGCAGGGCGCGGCCGGCTGCAGCATCATAACCGACCTGGACAGTGCGCAGGTTGACGATGTTGCCTACGGCCTCGTACCATGCTACGGTCGTTCCGCGCGCCACTTTTTTCTGCATGATGTAATCCAATGCCAGCAGCGGCTGAAAATCATTCGTATTGACATAGAACACGAAGAACAGGTCGTGGCCGTCATGCAGGGCGTATTCGTCGGTGTAGGGCTGGCGAACCGAGACGTTGTAGTAAAGCGTCTTGTTCGCGTCCGGTGCGTCCTGTGCAGCGACCGTGAGCGGCAGTACATATTCCCCGGCGGCAAGCCCGCTTGCCGAGAACTTGATACGTTTCAATTCCGAGCGCTGCGCTGCGGCCGAGATATCGAGCGTCTTGCCGTCGGGAAATTCGTAATTCGCCTCCGGCAGCAGCGTGCGTTCGATTTCATCTCCGGCATCGTAGTCGTCGAGCAAAGATGCATCGCACCATGCGTCGAGCGAATATCCCGCTGCCGTCGGTTGCGTCTGCCTCAAGTAGAAGTTCTTCATCATGACCCCTCCTTCGGTCAGCAGCACATCGACCCTATTTTCCACGGAATTGCTGCTGCTCAACATCACATGGATCTCTTCGATGGAACCTTTGTCGGGCAATTTTCCGCTTTCCTGCATCACGGGATCGGCCTCGCAGGCCGTAAGGCCCGCGAGTGCCGCCGTGCAGAGAAGCGTCACCACCCTTGTTTGCAAATCAAAAATCGTCTTCATGGTTACTCATTGGTTTCGTTAAGTTTCGGAATCTCGATGCCCTGCGGCCAGATGATGTCGTACTTGGCGACGCCGTCGTTGCCGTACATCGAATAGTCCTTTACGGTATTGCCAGACCCCTCGTTGAATTTCCAGTATCCGAGCAGCGTCGGGTCGTTTTCCGGGTCGGCGATTTCATACATGCTCTCCCAAATCTGCTCGGGCGTGCGGGCCACGGACCAGACGCGGGCCTCGGCGATCTTGCCGTTCAGAGGCCGATAGTCGTCGTAGGAGCGGCCGATGAAGAACTGGTAGGCCTCACTAAGGCCGTCGTACCCCAGTTCTTCGTATCGGGCCTTGTCGCCCTCGGGAGCGGTGTTCCACAGGTCGTAGAGCGCCCGCATGGCCAGGTTGATGCAGTTCTTATCGTTCTGCGTCGTGATGCCCACGCCCGTGACTTCGCTCTGAATCTGCCCATCGACGTAGATGCGGGCCGTGCGGGTATTCTGGTCGTAGGTGCAGGCCACATGGTACCAGCGCCCCGTTTCGAGATGCTTCGTCGCGTCGCGCCCGGGAATCTTGCCGAAGCCCGAGCCGCTGCCCGAACCGTCGAACTGCAACTGTTCGCGCTCGAAATTCGTGTCGCCGATACGCAGCAGCAGGTACTGCTCGACGCCCATGACGGACGAGATGTTGACGGGATTGCCTTCAGTATTGGTTTTCACGAATTCATCGATATAAATCAGGGCCTCGTAGGTCACAGCCCGCAGGCCGTTCCAATCCTTGCTGCTTTCGGAATACTTGTCGAGGGTCGGGAACTCGATCCAGTTGTCCGTAAGCTGTGCCGCGACGGTGATGGCCGAAGAGCGTTTGACGACGTAGTAAGCCACGTCGGAACCGTGTAACACGTCGATCGATGCACTGCCGATGCGTACCGGAACCAGATAGGTTTCGTCGATCGGCAAAGCCCCGGTCTGCTCATCCCCCTCTCCGATGAGTTCACGGAGGCGCAGTGTGACGGCCTCGGAGGTCGTCTTCCCTGCCGGAATGGTCACGGTTTCGGACAGCAGAGAATAATATTTCGAATCGAGCATCGGCCACTCGGTGCCGTAGCGGGCATTGTATGTCGCCACGAGCGACGGGTCGACCCTAAGCGACACAGTCACGTCCTGTCCTGCCGGATATGTCAGTACGGCCTGCAACGCACAGTCGTAGGTGGCCCGGGTGTTGCTGAAGGTCGTGAGTTGTGCGTCGCTCGTCGAAGCAACGTCGAGGTATACGACATTGTCGAACTTGTGATTGTCATCGCCGTAGTTCTCGCAGGCCGTGAAAGCCACGAGCGAAACGAGAACCGCCATTAGTATCTTTTTCATGTTCATGACAGTCTTTATTTTGAGGGGTTCAACGTTTGTATCGCCTGCCGGATGGTTTGGTAGTTCATCTCGGAATGGTAGTAATCTTCGGCAATGTTGTAAGTCGCAAGCCCCGCATAAGGCCCGAGTTCGACGACACGGCGCGACATTTCGTCGACGGCGGCGTGCTCGGCGCGGTCTTCATCGAACAGCGCCGCATTGATTTCGGCGGTCAGCAGCAGCCGCCCGGCCTCGATACCGGCATACTCAACGGCGTGCAGGGCATGGAGTCTCACATCCAAAACATTTTCGAATTTCTCCGTGTCGAGGACGACGTAGTCCATCTTCGCACGGTCGGCGGCAGCGAGCGACAAGGGGTTGCCCTCGAAGACGAGGAGCTGACCGTCAGCTTTGGCCGCGGCAAGCCTGTCGACGATGCGTGCCGTGGCATCCGCAGCCGACGGGTCGGTCGTGAACGAGTAGCCGTCCATGCCATTGGCCGCGACGGCTGCGACGACCTTATTCAAATAGGTGTCGAGTGCCGCCGCATCGGCGAATTCCTCCGCACGAGCGGCATAGTCGATCTGATAGAGCACCTTCGTGCCTTTCTCGTGCATGACGGACATGTCCTCGGCGTCGAATTTCGAGAAGTTGTCGGCGTTGGTCAGCGCTACGATGTCCAGCGAATCGGGGAGGCAGCGCATGAAGTCCTGCTCTCCGGTCGCTTTCTCGGGAGAATTGTGCATGCGGGCATAGACGATGAAATGCTCCGACTGCTTGTAGGCCCTCAATGTCGCAGTGTACTCGGCCCACAGGGCAGGATCTTGCTCCCAAGGCTTCTTGACCGTACTGTCGAGTGCCTCCGTTTCCGTCCAGTCGCTGCACGAGACGAGCGACAGCATCGAAAACAGCGCCAGCAGCGTGAATATAAAGTTCTGTTTCATAACTGTTAGTTGTTATAAGATTTGCAATCCCACCATACGCGGGTTCCCATGACATCGCCCGTGCGGTTGCCGTTCTGCTGCTCGCCGTCGAGCGTCTGGATGGCCGACTGAAGGTTGGCGTTGTTCTGCTGGTACTCTTCGACGGGGTAAGGCAGGCGTCGTGCACCCTGCGCTACGTCCACCGTGCCGCCCGACTTGTCGGTGGGCACGGGCAGCAGCTTCGGATAGCCCGTGCGGCGGTGCTCCGACCATGCCTCGACGCCCAGTGGGAAGATGGCGATCCATTTCTGCACGATGATGCGTTCGAGGTTGCGCTCGAAGTTCTCGGCTCCGTCAGCCCACGGAATCCCGATATCGCTCTGGGCCGTCGCGCTGTAGTTGCCGACCGGATCGGTGTAGGGCGCAGGCTTGACGTCGGTCTGAGCCAGATAGGCGTCGGCACCGCTGGCACCGCGCTCCTCGAACGAAAGCCTTACGGCTGCTTCGTAGAGCGACCGGGCCGTTTCTTCCGAGCCCCAGCGCAGTTCATATTCCGCACGCAGGAACGTTGCCTCGGCGGCATTGAACCACAGGTAGGGCGTATCGCTCGCAACGATCATGTTCGAATACTTCGACACGGCCTGCGACTTGCTCGTCACATCGATGCCGATGCGGATACCCACATAGTCGCCAACATCGTTCGCAAGGAACATCTTCTCCAGACGCGGGTCTTTGTAGCCGTTCATGTAGCAGAGGATGTCAGCGCCGACGCGGTGGTCGCCCCAGTCGTTGTAGATCAGCGTCGTGCGGTTCTCCGCGGCGTGCATCGCCGCATTGTCGGCATTAGCTTCGATAACACCCCCGGCAATAGCCTCGGCGGCCTTCGCACGGGCGACGTCGGACTTCACATACGATAAACGCATGGCCATGCGCAACTTGAGCGAATTGGCATATTTGAGCCACTGCGCGATATTGCCGTAGTAGACGCCGTCGTAGCGGCTCCATGCTTCGGCCGGGAGCGTCGTATTGCGGCCCAGTATCCCGATGGCCTCGTCCAGTTCTTCGAACATCTTCGTATAGACCGCCTCCTGCGAGTCGTACTCCACGTAGACCGATTCGTTGCTCTCCAGCTTCGAATAGGGAATCGGGCCGTAGGAGTCCGTCACGCGGTGCATAATGGCTACTCGCAGCAATTTGGCGAAGGCGATGGCCACCTCGTCTTCCGTGCCGTTGACGATGCCCTTATAAGGGGTATAAGTCTCGGTGATAACGTTGGCGAAAGGCCATTTACGCCAGTCGGCCGAAGGATTGTAGGTTTCGAATTTCGTCTGCCACGTATCCACTGTCGCTCCGATATAACCGCCGAACGGGCCGCCCGAAAGCGATTCGTTGAACTGGTACATGTGCTCCTGCACGGGAATCACAAGACTCTGCAGCGACTTGAATTTCGTACCGGTCTTGTAATTGAGGGCATCCATCTGTTCTTCCGTAACCTGATTGGGATTGCGGTTGATGTCCTCGAAATCACCGGTGCAGGCGGCCAATCCGAGCAGCGCGACCGACAGTAACACCGACTGCCATCTTTTATTGATCTTTCTCATAATTTATGCGCTTTAGAATTGGAATTTGACATTGAAACCGAGACTGCGCATCGAAGGCATCATGAAATAGTCGATACCCTGATAGTTCAGCCCCGTCGAGGCGACGGCTTCGGGGTCGAACGGCGCCTTGCAGTAGATCATCCACAGGTTGCGCCCCACGAACGAAACGGTCATGCGCATCTTGTCGCGGAACCATTTTGTCGGCAGGGTGTAACCCAGCGAAAGTTCTTGCAAACGGACGTTCGTCGCGGAATAGGTGTAATACTGCGGCAGTCCCGACTGCGACCCGATAGCCTGATACCATTTCTGCGCATCGACCATCTCACGGCCGTTAATCAGCACGCCACCGGCATCACGTGCAGCGGCCGAAGCCTCCGAAACGCCGTATAGATCCAAATTGGCCTGCGTCGCGGAGTAGCAGACACCGCCCAGACGGGCCGTGAACAGCACGCCGAGATTGATGCCCTTCCAACTGAAATCGTTACGCCAAGCGAGGTTGGCATCCGGGAACACCGAACCTAAATAGATATCCTCACCCTCATCGGTAACCTGTAAGTTACCAGCGTTGTCCACCTCGACATAGCCATTTTCATTATACCGCAGATTGGATGTCGTATAAAGGTCTCCCAACGTACCGCCTTCTTTAAGAATATATTTAGCCTTGCCCAGTCCCTTGATGTCGAGTTTGGTAAGATTCAGCGATTCGCCCGTCACGGGGTTTACGGCATTAGCCGCAAGTTCGCGGATTTCGTTCTTGTTCCACGAATAAGTGAAGTTCGTCGTCCAGCGGAAGTCACGCCATTGGTTGTCGTACCCGACGGAGAGCTCGACACCCGTATTGCGGACATGGCCGGTTTGCAGGTAGATGGTCGTATAGGACGACGAGGGCGGCAGCGACGGGTCGAAGGTCTGGTTTTTCGTATCGGCCTGGTACCACGAGGCCGAAAGGTTGATGTGTTGCCACAGACGGGCGTCCAGACCGACCTCATAGGTAATAGTACGCTCCGGCTTCAGGTCGCCGATGGGATAGTGCGTCTTGTCTTTCCACACTTTGTTCGTAGCGTCGTATTCGTAGGTCGGAACCGTCAGGTGGCGCGGGAACGGCATACCTACCGAAGCGATTGAACCTCGAAGTTTCAGATAGCTGATCGCATCCGGCATGTTGAATGTCGCCGTCGGAACCCACGAAAGGCCCACCGACGGGTAGAAGAACGACGATTCCGGCGAGTTAGCCAACTGCGAGGCCCAGTCGTTACGTCCCGTGACAGTCAGGTAAAGCATCTGTCGCCAGCCCACCTCGACCGAAGCGAAGATGGATTGTGTCTGGTCGCGCCAGCCTTCCTTTTCGGCCCGTTTTTTCGTATCATCCAAGTCGAAGACATTGAATACGTTCGGCAGACCGTTCTCTTGAATCGGACCACGATACGACAGTTCGTCGGTCTTGATGTTGTTGATCGAGGCGCCGATATTCGCGTTCAGAGACCAGTCCTCGCCGAAAGTCTTGTTGATATTCACCATCAAATCGGCGTAAGTCTGCGTATCATAAGCACGGGCCTCGGTATAGTGGCCGTTCTTGCCGCCGTCGGTGATGGTCGTATTCGACGATGCGTAGAGTTTCTGCGTGTAGAGCGAATTCGAATTATCTATGCGGACACGTCCGGCGACATTCAGCCACGGAAGGATGTCGTAGCTGGCCGAAAACGACAGCATATAACGCTTCTTGTCGGTGTTGCGCAGGTTGCGGTAATTGATCCAGTACGGATTTTGCATACGCAAATCACCGCCTTCCATATCACTCGACCAGAACTGCTCCATAAGTTTCGTACCTTCATTGTAACGCTCGAAGCGGCGGTAAAGGTCGAAATTCTCGCCCCGCGGAAACAGATAGGCCGGAACCAGCGGGTTCGAATAGACACCTTGATTGGTCATGTTCTGGTCTTTCTGGTAGATGTAGCTGGCGCTCGCGTCGAGCTTGAGCCGGTCTTTCAGAAAGTAGGAAGTGTTGCGGAACGTGAAGTTGTAACGGTCGTATTCGTTGTTGGGGATAATCCCGTCCGAATTGACCGAAGCTGCGGAAAAGTAGGTCTGGTTCTTGTCCGTACCGCCCGAAACCGTCACGGCGTTGGTGTAGACGTGCCCCGTCTCGAAGTAGTCGTTCGGCGTATAACCGTAGCGGGCCGCCGGGAGCAGCTTCTCGCCCCAACTGTAAATCCCCGAGCCGCTGCGGGTGCCGTTCAGGCCCGTGCCGTAGCGATTCTGGAACTCGGGCAGCACGAAAGGATTCAGGAACTCCGTATTGCTCGAAAGCGTTACCTTCAGCGCTCCGGCCTGCCCCTTCTTCGTGGTAATCATCACGGCGCCGTTCGCGGCTTCCGAACCGTAGAGGGCTGCCGCTGCGGCGCCTGTCAGTACCGACATCGACTCGATGTCTTCGGGGTTGATGTCGGCGATGGACTCCGTCGCACCGCGCGAATCGAACTCCGTGCCGCCTCCGCCGCCGAAGTTGTACATCGGAATACCGTCGATAACGTAAAGCGCGTTCGACGACTGCGAAATGGATTTGTTACCGCGCAGAATCACCTTCGATGCACCGCCGACTCCCGACGACGACGCATTGATCGTGACACCTGCAACTTTACCCGTTAGCGAGTTGATGAAGTTGGCATCCTTGACGGTCGTGAGGTCTTCGGCCTTGACCTGTTGTACGTTGTAGGCTACGGCTTTTTCCGAACGTTTAATACCAAGAGCAGTGACCACGACTTGTTCGATCTCGGCGGACGACTCCTGAAGCGTAAGGTCGAAAGCAGTACGGTTACCCACATCGACCACCAAAGTCTCATAGCCCAAATAGCTGACTTCCAATTGTCGGGAGGCAGCGGGGGGGGGTACCTGAAGTGAGAAAGAGCCATCGGAACCGCTGCTGATGCCGATTGAGGTGCCCCGGATAACAATGGTCGCTCCGATGATCGGGGAACCATTGTTATCGCGAATGGTTCCGGAAATGTTAACAGGGAGCTTTGCCTGTTTTTTTGAGAGAATGATGTTGGAACTACTGATTTGATAGGTGATGTCCGTCCCTTTGACCATTTGGTCAAGGGCTGCTTGCAAGGACTGGTTCGTCACATTTACCGTAACGAGTTTGTTAACATCTACATCATCATTGATTCCGAAAAGAAATTTTGTCTGTCTTTCAATCTCATTCATTACCTGCTTCATACGCACGTTTTCCATCTTGATGGAAACCTTCTGCGTCTGTGCCTGCACCCCGGTAACAGGGATGCAGACGAGCGTAAGAACTAAAAGAAAAGACAGGCAAATTTGCTGAATAATCTTTTTATTCATACATTTGTCAAGTTTGGTTCAATGGTTGGAAATCGGTTAATATTCCTGATTGAACTATACGCCGGTGAGTGTTCGCCCACTCATCGGTTTTTCATATCAGGAAGTAAATGTTCAGAATTGATTGTTCGCGGTTTATATCATAGGCATCTTAATTTGAATATAAGGTAATAATTGGATTATTTAATGATGATTACATCGGTAACAGCATCGCGTTCAAAGGTGAAATCCGAGGCGAGTTGTAGCATATGCAAAGCGTGGTCTATACCGTCCGAAACACGGATTTTCAAACTTTTGTATTTTACGATGGGCATGGTTTCGCGACGAATCTCTATCTTCACGTTATAACTACGCTCCAACTTGCTCATCAGCTGCTCAAACGGCATTCCGCACACTGAAATAATACCATCCGTCCACAGATAATCGTCTTTATCTTCAAGCTCTTGGATTTGAAACCCCCCGTCTCGAAGATTGACGATATCGTTGGGCTGCAGAATGATGGATTCTCCGTTTTTTTTATTCGTCACGGCAACCTGGCCGCTAAACAGGGCTGTTGAAAAACGATTCTCCGCTTGGTTGGCGATTACATCGAAATGCGTACCCAATACTTCTACATCACAGGCAAAAGTTTCTACGATGAACGGGCATTCAGAGTTATGGGCGACATTGAATATGGCCTCTCCGCTCAACTGGACACGCCGCTCCCCTTTCGGGAAAATCGCAGGATAAACGATGCGGCTCTGCGCATTAAGTTCCACGATGGAGCCATCCCCCAACGTTAGGCGAATATGCTGCCCTGCCGGAACCTCGACAATCGTTTGCTGTTGTAACCACCGGTTCGTGCGTTGACTCAAAAGCACATGGTCGACAGCTATTCCGAGCAGTAAAATGGCGGCAGCAACTCCGGCATAACGCAGCACTTTCGGCCATCCGAAACGTAGGAAAGAGCGTGAATTATCTATACCTGCCTCCGGATTAGGTGCGCACATTATGCTCAATACATATAAATTATATGCTTTATCAAGGACTTTCTGATTTTTTTTCGGATCTTCGTTCAGCCAAGCCGAGATCATATCGGTTTCTTCCAAAGTCGTTTGCTCTGCGAAGAAACGGAATAACATTGCATCTGTAACCTTCTTTTCCATTCTGTCATAATATCACATCTATATATATAGTTCCACAACTCAATAAGATTCCCTCCCCTAAAATGCGTTTTTTTGCAAATAATTTTTTTTATTAAATTAACCTATTATAGATCAATTATATGGGCAAATATTTTTTTGCAGTATAATCTTTTTAATTTTTTCTTATCTTTGTTCCTGGAGTGAAAACGGATACTATCATACTGACCCAGCAGTCGTTCGACAAGTTATTTCGCCTGTACCAGCGAAAACTGTATGCTGTGGCATATAGCCTTGTCCATGATGCAAATACGGCAGAAGATATTGTCCATGACAGTTTCATGACAATTTGGGAGAACCGGGAAACTGTACAGTTTACGAGCATAGAAGCCTATCTTTTCGGTGTCGTAAAAAAACGCTGCCTGAAATATCGTCGGGATAGATGTACGGGGAAAGCCGTGTATGAGAAAATCCTGATGAAGGAGCGCGGAGTGATGGATTTTTATACCCGCACGATCGAAAGTTGCAATCCGAACGAATTATTCCAGCGGGAAATCATCGAGATATGCCGCAAACAACTGGAGCAAATGCCGGAATTGACCAAACAGGTATTCATAGCACATAAACTGGAGGGAAAAAGTTACAAAGAAATTGCTGACATGCTATGCATCAATTTCAAAAAAGTAGATAGGGAATTGCAGCAGGCGGCAATGAAATTACGCTTGTCTTTGAAGGATTATTTGCTCTTATTGCTATTGATAGTATATTCTGAAATATAATTGGCTGATCTGTTCTTGGGTCAAATTTTTCTCGTTTCTAATTTTAAGAAAAAATCAAAAAAAGAGCTTTAGGGGAGGGAATCTTATTGAGTTGTGGAACTATATATTAGATGGCATTGTTTTGTCGGATCTAAAATAGTATACCAAATGAATCAACTTACTCAAAACTCCCGACAATCGCTTTCTCCTCTCCGCTGGGTTCCGAGCCTGTATTTCGCGATGGGGCTTCCGTTCGTTGTTCTGAACATGGTCTCTGCGGTTTTGTTCAAGGACCTCGGGATTTCGGACTCCCAAATTGCGTTCTGGACATCGTTGATCATGTGGCCGTGGACGATCAAGTTTCTGTGGAGTCCTTTTCTGGAGCTGTACCGCACGAAAAAATTCTGGGTCGTTGCGACCCAGTTGTTGAGCGGCGTGCTGTTCGGTGTCGCGGCTTTGTCGCTTCACATGCCGACGTTCTTCTCCGTCACGGTTGCAGTCTTTGCCGTTGTGGCATTCAGCGGTGCCACGCACGACATCGCGGCCGATGGTGTCTACATGTCGGAACTCTCGACGGCGGCTCAGGCGAAGTATATCGGGTGGCAGGGAGCGTTCTATAACCTGGCCAAACTGGTCGCCACAGGCGGCCTCGTGTGGCTGGCGGGTTGGCTCTACGAGAGCTTCTCGGCGGACGGCACGGCGACGTTCGACGCTTCTGTTCGCTCGTGGACGGTGGTGCTGATGATCCTGTGCGCCACGCTCGTGGCTCTGGGGGCCTACCACCTGCGTGCGCTTCCTTCGGGCGGCACCGCCTCCGAACATCATTCGCTTCGGGAGGGTCTTTCGGGCCTGAAAGAGGTTATCGCGGCATTCTTCACGAAGAAACATATCGGATACTATATCGCCTTTATCATCTTGTACCGGCTGGGCGAAGGCTTCGTGATGAAGATCGTGCCGCTGTTCCTCAAGGCCGACACGGCCTCGGGCGGCCTTGGCCTCACGAACCAGCAGATCGGGCTTTACTACGGTACGTTCGGTGCGGGAGCCTTTTTGCTGGGTTCGCTGCTGGCGGGGTACTACATCGCCCGGCGGGGCCTGCGGCGTACGCTTTTCACGCTTTGCTGTGTCTTCAACCTCCCGTTCGCGGTCTACGCCTTGCTGGCGTGGTTCCAGCCTTCGAGCATGTGGCTCGTGGGCGGCGGCATCGTCGTGGAGTACTTCGGCTACGGCTTCGGGTTCGTGGGCCTTACGCTCTTTATGATGCAGCAGGTGGCTCCGGGGCGTCACCAGATGGCGCACTACGCCTTCGCCTCGGGGATCATGAACCTTTCGGTGATGCTCACCGGGGCCGTTTCGGGCTACCTGAGCGACTACTTCGGTTACGGATATTTCTTCCTGCTGGTGATGCTTTTTACCGTCCCGGCATTCGTGTGCACGCGGTTCGTGCCTTTTACCTATGACGATAAACCAATAACCAAATAACATGAGCAATCTGAAAATCGTAGGCCCGGCACTGCCGGATATGCCGTGGGAAGAACGTCCCGTCGGCTCCAAGGAGGTTATGTGGCGCTATTCTGCCAATCCGATCATCGGGCGCGATGCGCTTTCGACCTCGAACAGCATTTTCAACTCGGCGGTCATTCCGTTCAAAAAAGGGGAGTACAACTACGCCGGCGTTTTCCGCTGCGACGACACGAACCGCCGCATGCGCCTGCACGTCGGTTTTTCGGTAGACGGCCTGAAGTGGGACATCCGGGAGGAGGATTTCAAACTCGTGGGTGCCGACCCCGAGATCGCCGAGTGGGTCTACGGCTACGACCCGCGTGTTGCGAAGATCGAGGATAAATATTATGTGACGTGGTGCAACGGCTACCACGGCCCGACGATCGGCATCGCGTGGACGGATGATTTCGAGACGTTCCGCCAGCTGGAGAACGCTTTCATTCCGTTCAACCGCAACGGGGTGCTGTTCCCGCGCAAGATCGGCGGGAAGTTCGCCATGCTCTCGCGCCCGAGCGACAACGGCCATACGGCGTTCGGCGACATTTTCTACTCCGAGTCGCCCGATCTGGAATTTTGGGGCCGCCATCGTCACGTGATGTCGCCCGCGGCGTTCGAAGTCTCGGCATGGCAGTGCATGAAAATCGGCGCGGGCCCCGTGCCCATCGAGACGAGCGAGGGGTGGCTGCTGTTCTACCACGGGGTGCTTCGCTCGTGCAACGGCTACGTCTACGCCTTCGGTTCGGCGCTGCTGGATTTGGACGAGCCGTGGAAGGTCACGGCGCGCAGCGGCCCCTACCTGATCTCGCCGCGCGAGCTCTACGAGTGCACGGGCGACGTGCCGAACGTGACGTTCCCGTGCGCTGCGCTGCACGACCCCGCCACGGGACGCGTTGCGGTCTACTACGGCTGCGCCGACACGGTGACGGGCCTTGCCTTCGGTTATATTCCGGAGATCGTCGAGTTTACGAAGCGTCATAATATCCTGTGACATGTACAGCCATGACAACCGGGTGGTGATCACCCTCGACGCCGGCGGCACGAACCTCGTGTTCGGAGCCATGCAGGCCAATCGATTCATCGTGGAGCCGATCACGCTCCCGTCTCACGCCGAGGACCTCGACAAATGCCTTGCGACGATGGTCGAAGGGTTCCGGGCCGTCATCAGCCGCCTTTCGGAAAAACCCGTGGCCATCTCGTTCGCATTCCCTGGACCGGCCGACTACCCCAACGGCATCATCGGGGGCTATCTGCCCAACTTCCCGTCGTTCCGCGACGGCGTGGCGCTGGGTCCGTTCCTCGAAGCGACGTTCGGCATCCCGGTCTTCATCAACAACGACGGCGACCTGTTCGCCTACGGCGAGGCGCTGGGCGGAGCCCTGCCCCAGGTCAACGCCCGGCTCGAAGCGCTGAACAGCCCCAAACGCTACAAGAATCTGGTGGGCTACACCTTCGGCACGGGCTTCGGCGTGGGCATCGTGGTCGACAACCGCCTTAACCGCGGCGACAACTCGTGCGTCGAGACCTTCTGCCTGCGGCACAAGAAGATGCCGGAGATCATCGTCGAGGAGGGCGTGGCCGTGCGTGCCGTGAAGCGCGTCTACGGCGAACTGTCGGGCGACCCGAATCACGGGCTGGAGCCCAAGAACATCTGCGACATCGCCGACGGCAAGCGCCCGGGCAACGTCGGGGCGGCGCGTCAGGCTTTCGCCGAGATGGGCGAGATCGCCGGCGACGCCATGGCCACGGCCGTGACGCTGATCGACGGTCTGATCGTCATCGGCGGCGGCATCACGGCGGCCCGCAAATGGATCATGCCGAGCCTGCTGAAAGAACTCCGCTCGAAGATGCACACCCTCTCGGGCGACGAGCTGAACCGCGTGCAGATGAAGGTCTACGACCTGGACGACGAGGCGGAGTTCCGTGAATTCGCCAAAGGCAGCATGCAGCCGCTGAAGGTTTACGGTACCAACCACTATGTGGCCTACGACCCGCAGAAACGCATCGGCGTTATGATTTCGAAGCTCGGCGCCAGCCAGGCCATCTCGGTCGGAGCGTACGCTTTCGCTTTAAGTCAATTGGACCGTAATGATAATAGACGACAATGAGGCCGTTCAAATTCACTCCGCTCCTCAAAAGCATGATCTGGGGCGGGAACAGGATCGCATCCTATAAGGGTATTGCCGTCGACCGGTCCGATATCGGCGAGAGCTGGGAATTGTCGGGTGTGAAAGGCGATGAATCGGTCGTCGCTGAGGGGGAATATGCCGGCATGACCCTGCCGGAACTGATCGGGCAGCTCAAAGGGGAGCTGGTCGGCCATGCCGTCTACGAACGGCACGGTACGGAATTTCCGCTGCTGGTGAAATTCATCGACGCCCGTCAGGATCTTTCGATTCAGGTGCACCCCAACGACCTACTGGCTCGGATGCGGCATGGCAAGAACGGCAAGACGGAGATGTGGTACGTCGTGTCCGCAGATGAGGGGGCGCATCTGAAATCGGGTTTCTCGAAACAACTCACTCCTGCGGAGTATGAACGGAAGGTCGCAGACCATACGCTGACCGATGCCCTATGCGACTATTCCGTCGCTGCGGGCGATCTGTTTTTCCTGCCGGCGGGCCGTGTTCATGCTATCTGCGCCGGAACGTTCGTGGCGGAGATACAGCAGACTTCGGACGTCACGTATCGTATCTACGACTACGGCCGGACGGGAGCGGACGGGAAACCGCGCGAACTGCATACCGAGCTGGCGAAGGACGCTATCGACTACACCGTGCTGCCCGACTATCGTTCCCATTATGCCGCGGTAAAAAACCGGGAGGTGCCGTTGGTATCGTGTCCCTATTTCGTAACTTCGCTTTACGATCTCGACCGGGCATTTGCCCGTGATCTTTCGGATCTCGACTCCTTCCTGATCGTCATGTGCCTTGAAGGAAACGGTGTGCTCTGCGACGATGAAGGGAACGAGATGCCGATCCGTCAGGGAGAGACGCTACTCGTTCCGGCTTCGGCCCGGCTTCTGCGAATGCTGTCCGATGAACACCTCAAACTGCTGACCAGTCATGTATGAATAGACGAAAAGGAATTATCATAGCAGCGCTCCTGCTTACGGCGGGACTTGTCCATGCCCAAGCCCCAGCCGACAAGGTCGACCCGTTTATCGGCACGACCAACTTCGGGACTACGAACCCGGGAGCCGTCACCCCGAACGGGATGATGTCGGTGGTTCCGTTCAACGTCATGGGCTCCGACACGAACCGCTACGACAAGGACGCGCGGTGGTGGTCTACGCCTTACGAGTACCATAACAAATTCTTCACGGGCTTCGCGCACGGAGCGCTGAGCGGCGTGGGATGCCCCGAGATGGGGTCGTTGCTGACGATGGCGACGACCGGACCGCTGACGGTGGATTACCGGGAGTACGGCACGGCCTACCGCGACGAACGGGCCACGCCGGGCTATTACTCGGTGATGCTCGACAAATACGGCATCCTCGCCGAAGCCACGGCCACGCCGCGCACCTCGGCCGAACGGTATACGTTTCCTGCCGGACAAGGACATATCCTGCTCAACTTGGGCGAAGGGCTTACGAACGAGTCGGGGGCTACGGTGCGCCGCGTGAGCGACACCGAAATCGAGGGTATGAAACTGCTGGGGACGTTCTGCTACAACCCGCAGAAGGTCTTTCCGGTCTACTTCGTGCTGCGGGTTTCGAAAACCCCGTCGGCTTCGGGCTACTGGAAGAAGCAGCACCCGATGACGGGCGTCGAGGCGGAGTGGACGCCCGACAACGGCCGCTACAAACTCTACACGGAATACGGTTGCGAACTGGCGGGCGACGACGTGGGCTACTGGTTCACGTTCGACGACCTGCGGGCGGGCGAAACGGTCGAGGTACGGATGGGCATTTCGTATGTAAGTACGGAGAACGCTCGTCGGAATCTCGACGCCGAACAGCCTGCCGGAACGTCGTTCGACGCCATCCGCGGGGCGGCCCGCGCGCGGTGGAACGATGACCTTTCGCGCATCCGCGTCGAGGGCGGCACGGAGGCGCAGCAGACGGTGTTCTATACGGCGCTGTACCATGCGCTGCTCCACCCGAACCTCCTGAGCGATGTCAACGGGGAATACCCGCTGATGGAGCGCTCGGGGGAGGCGGGGGTTACCGACGGCGAGCGCTATACGGTCTTTTCGCTGTGGGATACCTGCCGCAACGTGCACCAGCTGCTGACGCTGGTCTATCCCGAGCGGCAACTGGACATGGTGCGTTCGATGATAGGCATGTACGAGGAGTGGGGCTGGATGCCCAAGTGGGAGCTGTACGGCCGCGAGACCTTCACGATGGAGGGCGACCCGGCGATTCCCGTAATTGTCGACAGTTGGATGAAGGGGCTGCGGGACTTCGACGTGGCGACGGCCTACGAGGCGTTCCTCAAGTCGGCCACGACGCCCGGGGCGCAGAACCGGCTGCGTCCTGACATCGACCCCTATGTCGAGCGGGGCTACATTCCGCTGGGCTTCTATGCCAAGGACCTCGCGGGCGACACCTCCGTGTCGCACGCGCTGGAGTACTACGTCGCCGACGCGGCGCTGTCGTTGCTGGCCGACTCGCTGGGCAAAAAGGAGGATGCCGCCCTGTTCCGGAAACGCTCGCTGGGCTACCGGCACTACTACGACAAGGAGTTCGGGACGCTGCGGCCCATCACCGAAGAGGGGCGTTTCCTGACGCCCTTCGACCCGAAGGCGGGCGAGAACTTCACGGCCGCGCCGGGATTCCACGAGGGGTCGGCCTGGAACTACACCTTCTTCGTGCCGCACGACGTGGAGGGGCTGGCGAAGCTCATGGGAGGCCGGCGGAAGTTCGTGGACAAGTTGCAAATGGTCTTCGACGAGGGGTTGTACGACCCTGCGAACGAACCCGACATCGCCTATGCGTACCTGTTCAGCCGCTTCCGGGGCGAGGAGTGGCGCACGCAAAAAGAGACGCGGCGTCTTTTGGACAAGTACTTTACAACCGCTCCGGATGGCATTCCCGGCAACGACGACACGGGGACGATGTCGGCGTGGGCGGTCTTCTCGATGATGGGCTTCTATCCGGACTGCCCGGGAGAACCTTATTATACGCTCACGGCCCCCGTGTTCGACCGCGTGGAGATCGTGACGGAGCAGGGCCCGCTTGTGATCGAGAGACACGGCGAGGGTTATATCCGGCGGATGACGCTGGGCTATAAGCCGCTGACGACGTACCGTGTCGGACACGACGAACTGCTTTGGGGCGGCAAACTGACCTTTGAACTTAAAAACGAGAGATAGATGAAACATGCAAAACTACTGACCGCTGCTGCGTTGCTGCTGGGCGCCTGCTCGCAGCCGGTCGCTGACAACGATTTTACCCGCTTCGTCGACCCGAAGATCGGCACGGGCGGCCACGGGCACGTCTTCGTGGGAGCGAACGTTCCTTTCGGACTGGTGCAGGTGGGCCCCACGAGCATCCCGCAGGCGTGGGACTGGACTTCGGGCTACCACGCGAGCGATTCGACGGTAATCGGCTTCTCGCACACACACCTGAGCGGAACGGGCATCGGAGACCTGTTCGACATCACCGTCATGCCCGTCACGGGCGAGGTGACCTATGCCCGCGGCACGGCGAATGACCCGCAGTCGGGCCTCTGGTCCTATGCCGACCGCACGCGGGAGATCGCCCGGCCGGGTTACTACTCGGTTCCGCTGACAAGGTACGGCATCACGGCCGAGATAACGGCCACGGCGCATGTGGGACTGCACCGCTACACCTTCCCAGCATCGAATGCCGCCGCCGTGGTCTTCGACCTGGAGAACGGCGGCTGCTGGGACGAGGCGACCGATACCGGTTTCCTGCTCTCGGACGACAGCACGCGCATCAGCGGATGGCGTCACTCGACGGGCTGGGCGAAGGACCAGAAGGTCTATTTTGCCGCGGAGTTCTCGAAGCCTGCCAAGCGCATCGTCTATGAACAACCCGGTGAAGTGACCGGCAAGGGCCCCGGAATAGAAGCCCGCTATGCACGGGTCGAGTTCGATACCAAGGAGGGCGAGCAGTTGTTGCTCAAGGTGGCCGTCTCGCCCGTGTCGGTCGAGAATGCGGCCCTCAATATGCAGGCCGAGCTCCCCGGCTGGGATTTCGACGCCACGGTAAAAGCCGCCGACGCGAAATGGAACGCCGAACTGTCGAAGGTGAAGGTCTCGACGACGGACGAGACCGCCCGGAGGATTTTCTACACGGCGCTCTACCACACGATGGTCGCCCCTTCGGAGTTCTGCGACGTCAACCGCGACTACCGCGGCTCGGACGGCGAAATCCACCGTGCACCCGGCTTCACGAACTACACGACCTTCTCGCTGTGGGACACCTACCGGGCCGCGATGCCGCTGATGACGATTCTCCACCCGGAGAAGATGCCCGACATCATCCGGACGATGCTGGCGATCGCCGACGAGCAGGGGCGCCTTCCGGTGTGGCACCTGTGGGGCAACGAGACCGACTGCATGGTGGGTAACCCGGGTATTCCCGTCGTTGCGGACGCCATCGTGAAGGGCATCGAAGGGTTCGACCGCGAAAAGGCTTTCGAGGCCATCCGGAAAACGGCGATGAACCCCGACCGCGGCAACGGCCTGCGGATGAAATACGGCTACATCCCGTGCGACCTGTTCAACGAAGCGGTAGCCTACGACATGGAATATGCGCTGGCCGACGGAGCCGCAGCCCGGGCCGCCGAGGCGCTGGGCCGTATGGAGGATGCGAAGTTCTTCGAGGAGCGCAGCCATTCGTACCGCAACTACTTCGACCCCTCGACGCGCTTTATGCGAGGCCGCGACTCGCGGAAAGGTTGGCGCACGCCGTTCAGCCCCTTCGCTTCGACCCACCGCGCCGACGACTACTGCGAGGGCAACGCATGGCAGTATACATGGCTGGCGCCGCACGACGTGAAGGGCCTCGAAGGGCTGTTCGGCTCGCGCGCGAAGATGATCGAAAAACTCGACTCGCTCTTTACGGTAAGTTCCGTCATCGAGGGCGGCGAGACCTCGCCCGACATCTCGGGACTGATCGGCCAATATGCCCACGGCAACGAGCCGAGCCACCACATTCTCTACCTCTACACGATGCTGGGCCAGCCGTGGAAGACGGCGGATAAAGTAAGGGAGGTGCTGACGACGCTCTACCACGACGCGCCCGACGGACTTTCGGGCAACGAGGATGTGGGGCAGATGTCGGCGTGGTACGTCCTCTCGGCGCTGGGCATGTACGAGGTGGAGCCTGCGGGCGGACGCTACTGGTTCGGATCGCCCCTGTTCGACAGGGTTGAGATCATCGTGCCGGGAGGGACGTTCACCATCGTCACCGAGAACAACTCCGAGGAGAATAAGTATATCCAACGGGTGTGGCTCGACGGGCGGCCTTATACGAAGCCTTACCTGTGCCACAAAGAGCTGATGAAGGGCGGGGAACTGCGTTTCGAGATGGGCGCCGAGCCGAAGGTGTGGTATTGTCCCGACGAACCCGAAACGTATGCCGACCAACGCCCGGCCGAAGAGAAGCGGCTTTTCACTTCCGAAGCGGTCGAAAAGGAGATCGCGCGCGTATGCAGTCTGCTGACCAATGAACGCCTGCGGTGGATGTTCGCCAACTGTTTCCCCAATACGCTCGACACCACGGTCCACTACGGTGAGGATGAGAACGGCAATCCCGACACCTACGTCTACACGGGCGACATTCCGGCCATGTGGCTCCGCGACTCGGGGGCACAGGTGTGGCCCTATGTGCAGCTGTGTAAGGAGGATCCAGCGTTGCAGAAGATGATCGCGGGGGTTATCCGGCGGCAGATGAAGCTCATCAACATCGACCCCTACGCCAATGCCTTCAACGTCGCGCCGACGGGGGCCCACAACAAGACGGACTTCCCCAAGGCCGACCCGATGGTCTTCGAGCGCAAATGGGAGATCGACTCCCACTGCTATCCTCTGCGTCTTGCGCACCACTACTGGAAGACGACGGGCGATGCGTCGGTTTTCGACGCCGCGTGGATCGATGCCATGCGGGCTATTCTCCGCACGCTGCGCGAACAGCAGATGAAGGAGGGCCCCGGGGACTACATCTTCCTGCGCACGACCGACCGCCAACTGGACACCCGCTGCCATGTGGGGCGCGGCAATCCCGTGAAACCCGTGGGGCTGATCGCCTCGGCGTTCCGGCCTTCGGACGACGCCACGACTTTCGGGTTCCTCGTGCCCTCGAACTTTATGGCCGTCACGTCGCTACGCAAAGCCGCCGAAATTCTGGCGACCGTAAATAATGAAAAGGAACTCGCTGCGGAATGTACGGCCTTGGCCGACGAAGTGGCGGCGGCGCTCCGGGAATACGCCGTTACGGAACACCCCGAATACGGTAAGATCTATGCCTTCGAGGTCGACGGTTTCGGCGGGCAGCAGTTGATGGACGATGCCAACGTGCCGTCGCTGCTGGCGATGCCCTATCTGGGCGATGTGGAGCGCACGGACCCCGTGTATGAAAACACACGCCGCTTCGTATGGAGCGACGGCGATCCTTACTTCTGGCGCGGTGCCGCGGGCGAGGGCATCGGCGGTCCGCATATCGGCGTGGAGATGATCTGGCCCATGAGCATCATGATGCGGGCTTTCACGGCAACCGACGACGAGGAGATCCGCGACTGCATCTGTCAGCTCATCACCACCGATGCCGGTACGGGCTTCATGCACGAGTCCTTCTCGCGCCACGACGCTGCGGATTACACCCGCGCGTGGTTCGCCTGGCAGAACACCCTCTTCGGAGAACTCATACTCAAACTCATAAACGAAGGAAAAGCAGATTTGCTGAACTCGATAAACTAACCGAAAAAACAAACTGCCATGATAAGACCTGTTTCTTTTCTGTTACTTACCGCCGTCCTGTGCGGCGGTTGCGGGAACCGCGCCGAACGCTCCGCTGCGATTCCCTGCGACGAACCCCTGCCGCGTCCCTCGGAATACGTCTCGACGCTTGTGGGCACGCAGTCGGACTACACGCTCTCGACGGGCAACACCTATCCTGCGGTGGCCTTGCCGTGGGGTATGAATTTCTGGACGCCCCAGACGGGCAAGATGGGCGACGGGTGGGCCTACACCTACGGGGCGCATACCATCCGGGGGTTCAAACAAACTCACCAGCCCTCGCCGTGGATCAACGACTACGGGCAGTTTTCGCTGATGCCCGTGCGCGGACACGACAAGCTCGACGAGGAGTCGCGTCAGAGCTGGTTCTCGCACCAGTCGGAGACAGCGAAGCCCTACTATTACTCGGTCTACCTGGCCGACCATGATGTCGTGGCCGAAATGACCCCGACGGAGCGCGCCGCCGTGATGCGCTTCACATTCCCCGAGAGCGCCGAGTCGGGCGTGGTCATCGACGCCTTCGACCGCGGATCTTGCGTGAGAATCCGCGACAAACGGACTGTTACGGGGTATACGACGCGCAACAGCGGGGGTGTTCCGGAGAATTTCAGGAATTATTTTGTCATCCGCTTCGACAAGCCCATCGAGAGTTTCCGTGTTTTCAACGGCGGACAGGAGATCGAGGGCGATGCCGTAACAGGCGACCATGCGCTGGCGGCGGTCTATTTCACCACACGCCGCGGCGAACGGGTGACGGTGCGCGTAGCCTCGTCGTTCATCTCCGAGAAACAGGCTTTCCGGAATCTCGAAGAGTTGGGCAAGGACAATTTCGAAACGGTGAGAGACAAGGCGCAGGCCCGCTGGGATGAAGTCCTTGGTAAAATAGAGGTCGCGGGCGGCACTACGGATCAATACCGCACCTTCTACTCATGCCTCTACCGCTCGACGCTCTTCCCACGCAAATTCTACGAACTGGACAAAAACGGCAACCCCGTGCATTACAGTCCCTACAACGGCGAGGTGCTGCCGGGCTATATGTACACCGACACGGGATTCTGGGATACGTTCCGGAGCCTGTTTCCGCTGCTGAACCTCGTCTATCCGTCGGTCAACGCCGAGATTCAGGCCGGACTGGCCAACGCCTACCGTGAGAGCGGCTTCCTGCCCGAATGGGCCTCGCCGGGACACCGCGGCTGCATGGTGGGCAACAACTCGGCCTCGGTCGTGTCGGACGCCATCCTCAAGGGCATCACCCCACAGGAGGACATCGCCACGCTCTACGAGGCGATGCTCGCAGGACGTGACAAGGTTCATCCTACGGTAAGCTCCACGGGACGCCTCGGGCACGAGTATTACAACACGCTGGGCTATGTGCCCTACGACGTGGGTATCAACGAGAGTGCCGCCCGCACGCTGGAATACGCCTACGACGACTGGTGCATCGCCCAAGTGGCGAAAAAGCTGGGCCGGACCGAAGATGCGGAGCGGCTGGAAAAAGCCGCGCAGAACTACAAAAACCTCTTCGATCCCGAAACACGTCTGATGCGCGGCCGCAACGAAGACGGGACGTTTCAGACACCGTTCAGCCCCTACAAGTGGGGCGACGCATATACGGAGGGCAATGCATGGCACTACACATGGTCGGTGTTCCACGATCCGGAGGGCCTTGTAACGCTGATGGGCGGCAAAACCGAATTCGGAAAAATGCTCGATTCGGTGTTCGTCGTGCCGCCGATCTACGATGACAGCTACTACGGAGTCCGCATCCACGAGATTACGGAGATGCAGGTAGCCAACATGGGCAACTACGCCCACGGCAACCAGCCCGCACAGCACATGATCTACCTTTACAACTACGTCGGACAACCCCACAAGGCGCAGTATTGGGTCCGCGAGGTGATGGACCGACTCTATTCCGCGAAACCCGACGGTTACTGCGGAGACGAGGACAACGGACAGACTTCGGCATGGTATGTATTCTCGGCACTCGGATTCTATCCCGTATGCCCCGGCTCGGACGAATACGCCGTCGGCTCGCCGCTGTTCCGCAAAGCGACCATACACCTCGAAAATGGAGCCGACATCGTGATCGAGGCCCCGGAGAATGCGCCCGAGAGTCGCTATGTAGACCGGCTTATCTTCGATGGAGAGTCTTACAACGGGTATTTCCTTCGTTATTCGGAATTGGAAAACGGCGCCGATATCCGATTCTATATGCGTGGCGAATCCTGAAAATCTCCCATAAAAGGACTAACAAGTTTTTTGATTCTCTGAGAATTGCACATTCGGAAGAGTTCTCGAATAGCGGTACGAATGAAAAAAGGGCTGTTTAAGATCCAATCTGTCAAACAGCCCTTTTAACGTTTATCAAATCATTATTATTTAAGATCGGATAGCATAGCTACAGATCCTCCGAAAATCTCAATCAAGCAATCCAATGTATTATTAAATTTATGAAAATCATTGCAATAAACAGTAGTTCAGATGATTTGGATCTGTTGTATCCTTTATTTGATTTCGATGTATTATGAAACAAAAAATTTACATCGAATCATAGTTTAAGCCCTCGTTTCCGTCTTCGCTTTTGTCGTTGAACTTTTTGCTGTTCCTCGTAAGCCCTTGCATCGGCCAAATCCAATATTGTATCGACGATTCCCGAAATGGGATTTACCGTATGACTCCGTTGTTCGCGCCGCTGTTCCGGACGTTGTTCTGCGACCTGCCGCGTCTCCTTCGGCGCCGGATATAACTCGTCGAAAGCGTTCGCCGCAAACTCTTTCCCCAGCAGCGACCCGTTGGCGACGATACCCGTGTTGTGGTCGATAAACGTTACGCCGTAAATTCTGCCTACCGGATTGATCCGGAAGATAGCATCGATATTGTCGGCCTTGAGCAGCCGCCGGAACTCGTCCCGCGTATTATGCGGCCTCATGGCATCCCGGACGCATTGCCGCAAGCGGTCGAGTGCACCTTCTTCTTTCAGTTGGCATTTCGATTTCTCGTAGTATTTCTGCAAAGCCCGATAACCTACGTCCTTGCCGATCTTACTCGACTTGAACGGCGTGCCGATACCATAGCCGTCGTCGGTCATGGCTCCGTAGACGATGCCGGCATAACTTCGCCCGCTGACAGTTCCCGTCCGCTCCTCGATAGAGACATTGAACCGCTCCAGCAGCGTGCGCAACTCCCCGTAGGAGGAACATTTGTAATTGCGCAGGCACGACCGCACGACGGACGAGACCTGCTGCTTGACGTTTCCTTCGGGATAATTCACTTTCCGCAACCCCTCCCTGTCCGTCAGTTCCTGACCCTTGATACTCGGATGCAGATTATATTTCCGTTCTAATTCCCGCAATACGGACATGGAACGGTCGTATTCATGCGAATCGCTGATCTTCCGCCCTTGCTCATCAACGCGCAACGATACGATATGAAGATGTTCGCGCGAGATATCCTTATGTTTGAAGACGATATAGGGCTGATCTCCGTAACCCATGCGCTCCATGTATTCGCGTGCAATCTCCCGAAACTGTTCGTCAGTCAGTTTATCTTCCGGAGAAGGGTTCAGCGAGACATGGAATACCGTATTGGTCGTCCGTCGGTTAGCTTCGAGGTACGGCCGGAAACTCTCCATGCAGGCGTCGACATCCATTCGTCCGTATTTGTCGAACGGTTCGAGCATCTTCTGCCAATAGAGGATTTCGGCTTCATCCTTATCTACTTTCTCCTTGTTATAGTACAGAGCCCCTCCGGGCGAGGAACCCGACCTTATATTCGCAACCACTCTTTAGTCTGTTTTGCAAGGTTCAGAATCTCGATACTGAGAGCCTTCAGCTCACGCGTCCGCTGCTCCAACATGGCGATCTGATGGGGTATTGCAATGTTGGAGAAGTGACTATTTACGGCTTTTACAATCTGATTATAGTTATTTCCCAGCTTCTGAAACTGGAAGTAAAAGTCATTGAGCCGCGCGACGAACTGTACTTTCGAAGGGTCGCGGCGAATGACAATGAACTTCTCAGCGAAGATGCGTTTGACGATAAAACGGCTGCGGTTATGCTCCAGTCCGGCCTTACAGAGCAGCTCGTTGAAGCGGATATTCTGCTCTTCATTGAGCCGGAAAGAATACTTGTAACTCGGAATTTTGGGCTGCTGTGTTCTTTTTTGGTTAGTATCCATAGTTTCGGGTTAGAAAGGCGTTCGACTCGGGAGAACGCCCGGCCTCGCAGAGCGAGCGTTTTTGTCGGACAAACCGAAGGTTGTCGGACAAA